>Ga0307476_10000102_pt1 | contig 92617 bp, 78 predicted proteins | sample atmos_gasesECM2C_2_FD_203314 | JGI IMG/M metagenome (GOLD analysis project Ga0307476, IMG submission 203314) | Hardwood forest soil microbial communities from Morgan-Monroe State Forest, Indiana, United States - atmos_gasesECM2C_05 | ecosystem: Environmental > Terrestrial > Soil > Temperate... | reverse complement strand
CCGACGGCTTTGTTGCCTCCACCGCCGCTCCGATTGCTACCGGGTGGAACGAACCAGCTCCCGGGCGGGACTTTCACCCGCAGTGGACCAGCGCTTTTCACGGCGCACAGTAAACTCCCGCTAGACGTGGGAAGTGCGCGGCCAACGATTATCTCTTCCGCGGACGACGTGACTCGCCAGATTTTTTGGGTGATGGTCCCTTCTTTGCCCCAAAGACGCGAGCGAAAATCTTGTCTATGTTAGTGAGCTGACGCTTGAGGTCGAAGGCGTATTCGATTTGCTGGCGCGGGACTTTGCTCGTGATTTCCTTGTCGGCTAAAACCAGCTGATGGAAGTCGAGGTCTTCTTTCCAGGCGCGCATGGCGTGGGATTGCACGAGGCGGTAGGCGTTCTCGCGGCTGACGCCGTGCTCGACCAGGTCGAGCAGCAACTGTCCGCTAAAGATCAGGCCGCGCGTGCTCTCGAGATTGGCGCGCATGCGGCCGGGGTAGACGAACATGGTCTCGATCAGGTTGGCGGTCTTGCTTAACAGATAGTCAGCGAGCGTGGTTGAGTCCGGCAGGATTACGCGCTCGACCGACGAGTGGGAGATGTCGCGCTCGTGCCACAGGGCGACGTTCTCGAATCCTGCTTGCGCATTGCTGCGGACGACGCGGGCCAGGCCGCTGATTTGTTCGAAGGTCACGGGATTGCGTTTGTGTGGCATGGCCGACGATCCCTTTTGCTTTTCGCTGAAGTACTCTTCGGCTTCACGCACTTCGGTGCGCTGGAGGTGGCGGATTTCGGTAGCGATCTTGTCGAGCGTGGAAGCGATCACAGCCAGCGTCGCGAGATAGTGCGCGTGGCGGTCGCGCTGGATTACCTGCGACGAAACTGGGGCGGCCTTCAATCCCAGGCGGGCGCAAATCTTTTCTTCCAGTTCGGGCGTAAGATGGGCGAAGACGCCGACGGCGCCAGAGAACTTGCCAACGCGCATGTCTTCGGAGGCGGCCATGAAGCGGGCGATGTTGCGTTGGTTTTCCGAATACCAGTTCGCGAGTTTGAAGCCGAAGGTGATGGGCTCGGCATGGATGCCGTGGGTGCGGCCGACCATGGGAGTGTCCTTGAACTCCCAGGCGCGGCGCTCCAGGACATCGGCTAGGCGCTGGAGATCCTGCGCAATCACCTGCGACGACTGGCGGATGAGCAGGGCTTGTGCGGTGTCGACCACGTCGTTGCTGGTGAGGCCGTAGTGGAACCAGCGGGCGTGCGGGCCGACGATTTCGGCCACGGCGGAGGTGAAGGCGATGACGTCGTGGCGGACCTCGGCTTCGATCTCGTGGATGCGTTCGACGCGGAAGTCGGCGCGCTCGCGGATGGCCTTGGCGGCGTCTTTGGGGACCAGGCCGGCTTCGGCGAGGGTTTCGGTAGCGGCGACTTCGACAGCCAGCCAGGTGCGGAAGCGGTTTTCGTCGCTCCAGATGCGGGCCATCTCGGGGCGGGTGTAGCGCGGGATCACGGTGGGGGTCTCCTTGGCGGACTATGGATTCTAAATGGATGTCGGGAAAGAGGCTAGCTGGGGAGTTGAGATAGCGCCTTGTGGCTTTTGTTGTGGGAGATCCTTCGCTCCGCCGGAAAAACGGCTACGCTCAGGATGACGCCGCAGTAGAAGCGCCTCCCTGCCTCGAAATTGGGCGGCGCGGTCCCTCGCAGGGTGTCGATCTTCGCTCGACTGGACAGCCGGGGGCGGCTGTCCCCCCATAGGCAGTGATCCATTATATATCGTTGTACGATATAATATCTGAGGATTATCGCGGCACGATACAATCGCGGCATGAAGAGGCTCACCCTGTCGGACTATCAAGCCCTGGCCGAGTTCCGGTACCAGATTCGGAAGTTTTTGCATTTCAGCGAGCACGCGGTGCAGGCGGCGGGGCTGGAGCGGGGGCAGTACCAGCTCATGCTGGCCATCAAAGGGATACCGGAGGGGGTGCGACCACGCATCAGGGAACTGGCCAACCGGATGCAGGTCCAGCATCACAGTGCGGTGGAACTGGTCAACCGACTCGAGTCCGGCGGGTACGTCAAGCGTGAGCGCGCACGGGACGACCGGCGCGAGGTGTTGCTGGCGCTGACGCCCAAGGGCGAGCGCGTGCTGGCGGAACTGGCGCTACACCATCACGAAGAGTTGCAGAGCGCGGCGCCCAGCCTGGTGACGGCGCTACGGAAGGTGATGCGCTCAGATCATGCGCCGGCGCGAGTGCGGAAGATTTCGTGATCAGTGGAGAAACATTCTTCCTGCCGGTCTCGAAATCATCAGCGGTGCCGCCAGCAGAGACGCTGCAAGCAACGTCTCTACGACTATGAATATTGAACTTGCAACACCGAGCAAAGTGAGCCCGAATGCTGCTACACCGGCGCAGTTTCGGATTGTGCTGGTGTCGTTTCTTGCGGCTGGCATTGGGTTGCTGGGCGGGGTGGTCGCGTACGCTCTTTATAAGCTGATTGGGTTGTTCACGAATCTGTTCTTCTTCCATCGCTGGGCCACGGGGTTCACGAGCGTGGGGCAGCATCATCTGGGCGCATGGGTCATTCTCGTGCCGGTTGCCGGCGGCCTCGTTGTCGGAGTGATGGCGAAGTACGGAACCTCAAAAATCAAAGGCCACGGAATTCCTGAAGCGATGGAGGCGGTGCTGACCAACCGCAGCCGGATCGAGCCCCGAGTCGCACTGTTGAAACCGATTTCGGCGGCGATCGCGATCGGAACTGGCGGACCGTTTGGCGCAGAGGGGCCAATCATTCAGACCGGCGGAGCCATTGGATCGCTAGTGGGGCAGGTTCTGCACACGACGGCGGTGGAGAGGAAAGTTCTGCTGGCGTGCGGCGCGGCGGCGGGCATGTCGGCCACATTCAACACACCGATCGCGGGAGTGATTCTCGCGATTGAGTTGCTGCTGTTTGATTTCAAGTCGCGGTCGTTTATTCCGCTGGTTGTCGCCAGCACCCTGGCGACGGCAGTGCACATGCAACTACTGGGTCCGGGGCCCATGTTTCAGGTTTCGGCGGTGGACTTCGGGATTCCGCATGCCTTGCCGTTTTATCTGGTGCTGGGTCTGGTGTGTGGTCTGGCAGCGGTTGCGCTGAGCAAGGCACTTTACTGGGTCGAGGACTTGTTCGAAAAGCTGCCAGTCGATGAACTGTGGTGGCCGGCGATTGGGGCGCTGGGGCTGGGCGTGATTGGGTTTTTCGTGCCGCGGGTTTTTGGAGTTGGATACGACACGATTGGGGACATTCTCAATGGACAGCTCGCGTGGAAGCTCCTCCTGATCGTGATGGCGGCCAAGTTTGCGGCGCTGGTGATCTCGCTGGGATCGGGGACGTCGGGCGGCCTGCTGGCTCCGACGTTTATGTGGAGCGCGGCCATGGGTGGGCTATTTGCCATGGTAGGAAATCATTTGTTTCCGACGGCAAATTTGTCGCCGGGGGCGTTCGCGCTGGTGGCGATGGGAGCGGTATTCGGGGCGGCGTCGCGGGCGACGTTTTCGTTTATCATTTTTGCGTTCGAAATTACGCGTGATTACAACTCGGTGCTACCGTTGATGCTGGTGGCGGTGATCGCGGACGGAATCGCAATGCTGTTCATGCCCACGAGTTCGATCATGACCGAAAAGCTGGCGCGGCGCGGACTGCGCGTACACCAGGATTACGAAGCGGACGCGCTCACGCAGGCAACGGTCGAAGAAACCATGGAGCGGGAGGCGCCGGTAATTGCGGCCGATACGAAAGTCGGAGCGCTGGCGGAGCGGATTGCGCGGCATGATCCGGCGGTGGCGAGGCATGAGGCGCTGCTGATTCTTGATGATGCAGGGAAGCTTGCGGGCATCATCACACGTGGCGACATTGTGCGGGCGCTGGACAAGGATCCATCGGGCGCTATGAGCGTACAGGAGGCGGGAAAGACACACCTGGTGGTGACGTACCCTGACGAACTGGTCTCAGAGGCGGCGGCAAAGCTATTGCGGTTTGATGTAGAGCGCCTGCCGGTTATCGATCGCGGGGACGAGCGCAAAGTGGTGGGTTACCTCGGCCGGGCTTCGATTCTGGCCGCGCGGCTGCGGCGATATCAGGATGAATACGTGCGCGAGGAGGGATGGCTCAAGGGATTCGCACGCAATGCGTCGAGCTAAGAACATGACGCGAGAACCGTGCCGTCCCTGTGGGACTCGCGTTCCTTTTGTCGTTCCCACACGGCACTTCCGTTGCCGGGCTTTCCTATGCCGCCGCTGCGCGGCTGGATCTTGGAAGGTTTTGGTCCCGTTCTCCTTTGAATCGAGTTCTCACAACGCGTCACGGAGCTTTTGTGTGTTCGTACCAGGCGAGAAGAGAATCGGTGTGGAATCTGCTTCCTTTCAGTTTGCGCAGCAAGACGTACTCATTGACCGGACGGTCATCGATCATGGCGGGGGCGTCCGGATCGTCGGCCATCATCTGAGCGACTGATGTTTCTCTTTGCAGTACGAAGGTGAATTCCAGTTGCGCTGTCGGTTCAAACGGCCATTCCATGATGTCGCGGAGCGCGGGTTCAGGCATTCGTGCGACAAGCTCGGCGGGCATACGGATGGGAATAGGCTGCTTGCTGGCCAGAAACTGATAACCCCAGTTGGAATGGTACTGAAAAACGCGGACGTAGGGGAACGACTCAAACAAGGCGCGAGCCACGGCGCTGTGCACTACCGGATCGCCTTCCGGCAGCCACTGCTGCAGGATTCCATCTGGGCGCAAGCGCTGGTTGAGGATGGCATAAAACTCTTTGGAGTAAAGCATGCTCGATCCGGCGGCCTCGATCGGAGGCGGGGGGTCGATGGCAATGACGTCGAACTGTTCCGAGGAACGCTCGAGATAGCGGCGTCCATCGTCGATAACGATGTGCGCCAATGGTGACTGCAGGAGCTGGGCGCCATCGGGGTGGTAATACGAGAACATGCGAGGAACGCTCGGCACCAGCTCGACGGCCGTAGTGGGAACTCCCCAGGAGAGCAGCGAGCGGAAGGTTGTTCCCATGCCGAAACAGATGGCCAGGGCATTTTGCGGCGGGCGGTTTAGAAACGCCATCGGCATATGCGCCATCATCTTGGTGATGGGAGTCAGGGAAGTGATGCCGACTCCGTTGACCAATAGTTGTTTCCTTCCGTCTTCCGTGGTGGCGACGATGGTCGCGGAGCTGTCGCGGAGCACGGCATGGTCGGGGAATTGGCTTTCATAATCTTTGCTCACCCACGCCAGTTGCAGGGCCAGCAATGCCATGGCATAGGCGGCCAGGCTGTGCTGACGTCTACCGGCGGACGCCGGCAGCCATTGGGGACTTAATCCGAAGAGAAGCCAGGGGAAGGCAAAGATACAGATCACCCAGTGTTCGCTGGTAAAAGGCAACATCAGAAAACCGGCGAGCAGCGGGCCGAGGATGCATCCAACGACATTGGTGGCGTAGGCTGTGCCCGCTCGGTCCGGATTTCCTTCTGACCATCGATCGACCAGCATGGGGGTGATGAAGCCCAGAGTCATGGAGAATGGCGCGATTCCGATGATGGGACGGAGGAGGGTCAAGAGGCGGAAGTGAGGATCGCCGGCCGCTAAAGACAGAAACGAGCAAAAGCCCAAGCCGAGCCAGATGAGGTCGGGCTCGCCGCCTTGCTTTCTGGCCCACAGGCGATAAATCTTGGAACCGATTAGTGTGGACACCAAGTACAGGGCGAGGATGGCGGCGAACGCATAGACCATGGTGCCGAGGTAGGGAGTGAATTGCCTGATCCACACGACTTCAAGACCCATGCTGGTCAAGCCGGTCGCAAACAACAGGAACAGCGGGCGGCGGCTGGACGAGACCGGGGGGCGAGGGACCTCAGGCGCGACTTGTTGGGAAGAAGTAGTGTTTTGCCCGGCACGAACCCGAGTTGAAAGCACGAACGCGGAGACGGCCAGCGAGGTGTTTAACGCAGCGCCAACGATGAGGGTTCCTCGAAAGCCGTAGAGTTCAATCAGAAGCAACGGGATGATGGCGCCGCCGGTCGCTCCGACAACGTTGGCAAGATAGAGAAAGCTGAAGGAACTGGACGACTCCTGCTGGAAGGTGTTCTTGATCGACGCCATCGCCAGAGGAAAGGTTGCGCCCATGCAGGCACACCAGGGAATCAAGGTGAGGGCGATCCAGGCGCCGGACGCCAGGTAGTACGCTCCAGAGGAAGGAAGACCGGTCGTTTCCAGCAGGGCACGTCCCCACTGCAATTGGAGGGGTACAAGCAATGCGGAGATGCCGATCAGAAATTCGGCCAGGGCATAGAGCCGCAGGCCGAACATACCGGCTTGCTGGCCATAGCGGCGCACCAAATATCCGCTACCCCATGAGCCCAAGCCCAATCCAGCCATGAACATGGAAAGCACAATCGCAACCAGGGCGCTGGTAACGCCGAACTGGGCCATCGACAAGCGGAGCCAGACGATCTCGTAGAGGATGCCGCAAAATCCTGACACGAAGAAAAAAAGAAAGTACCAATTCATGAAACAGACCTCAGGTCGTGGGCGGAAAAGAGTCACATCTTGGATGTGATTCTTGCCCCGCAAATTGATCACATCACAGGCAGCCGACGGTCACAATTGCCAAGTACAGACGGACAATAACTTTAGTAACTAGGGTCTACGCTCCAGGGAAGGTCCATTTCTCCGTGAGATCCTTCGCTCCGCCTAAAGAACGGCTCCGCTCAGGATGAAAGCCTACTTGAAATGGCTATTCCGTTTCCTTACGCAACACCCCCATCAAAACTGAAAATAGATAAGAAGTTTGTATTTACTGATGAGAACAAATAGAGCACCAGGAGCCAGAGGGTGATGATAAAGCCACCGACGAAGCCAGGAAAGGGTAGAAGGATGTAATACCAGCTGCGGAATGAGGCTTCAACGCCAACCGAACCCCCGCAATTGCGGTATAGGGACATGGCCCAATGCGGCGGGCGGATATATCGGATTCTTTCACTCGCGGCGGCTAGGCTTCCCACTAGCGACCGAGACCGTGTGCCCCGACCACTAGTCGGGATCGCCAGCCGCAGCGGCAGAAATAGATAATCCGTGCCGGTCCGATCCAGCAGCACCAACTTTCGCAGAATCACGGCTGCGGTCGTGAAATTGGGTGAGCGAAAGCAGATCCACCCGAAGCATACGAAGGGCGTAGGTAGCCGCCCAGGAGAGAAACCGCTGCATCTTGTAGCGACCCTTGCTCGTCTCGATCCAAAGCTTGTGTCCAGCGAGCGCGAGACCGTGCAGGCCTCCCCAAATCACGCCGGTCCAGTTCGCGCCGTCCACAGTCCAGCGAGGAGCATCGTCATTAATAGATTGAAATAGGTGCGGAAGCGACCGCGGCGATTTCCACCCAGCGGAATGTAGAGATAATCACGGAGCCACGTTGACAGTGTCATGTCCCAGCGGCGCGAGATTTCACCGAGCAACAACGCAAAGACGAGGCCGGCGCCGGTCGCCGGACCGACGCGAGGGTTGCTCCTGCTGGTCACGAACTCAGTTTATTTCGAGCCAGTGGCGATCGCGATGGAAGAAACAGCCGCCGACAACGACACCATTCCAAAGTGGGACAGGGTTAAGCGACCGAATCCTCATCTTCAAGTCGGCGTGCCAGCCATGAACTCTCGAAGGAGCGATGGTCGGCGTGGTGTGACCGCAAATAACTCACGGCCGGGTGATCATCCTCCGGCACTACGGCGGCGACGCTGTCGGAATTCGCGCACTCTATCACGCCCTCAGAGTCGGCGCTCGGATTTTCGAGGGACATGGTATCGGTCGCAGAGAGGGCGACGTTGCCCGCGCCCATCACGAAGACTTTGCGGGCCTGGCTTTTCTTCGTCAATCTTCTAAACTCGCGCCATGTGAACCCCAGGCCTCCTGCAAACAGCAGAGCCACGAATAGTTCCGAGACCAGCGGCACAGCAACAATTCTCATGCCGGCGTCTTTGGTGGACTGGAGAGCCTTCGCCGCTTCCGTGATGGGTGCGAAGGCCATAGCCGTGCCTGCTGCCTGGTCCGGCTTAGGAGCGGGATTTACCGGGTCAAGAACCGCGTACTGGTACGGCGGGTAGCGTTGCAGGTACAAGTACACGTCCGCGGCTTCGTTCTCGCTCAGGTAGTAGAAGACTGGCATCCTGCCCCGGCAAGGCAGTGGCGGTGTTCCCATCACAATCGGTGCCCCGCTCCTAACCTTGCGGACGAATTCGGGTAGGCTGGTGCGGGTCGTCAGCGTGCTCAGCGGTGGGATCGCGCCTTTCGAGATCTGCTCCGGGTCGGGGTTCGGCCCGGCCGCATTGTGGCAAATGTGACAAGTAGATTTCACAATGTGCTGGCCGACGCGGAAAGACGATTCTTCGACGGCCACTTGTTGCTTTTCGGCGCCGGGGACGCCCGCAAGTTGGTTAAGGTAGGCGAGGATCGCTCGGACCTCTGGTTCGGTTAAGTGAGGAAAGGGGGGCATGTCCGTACCGCCATTGTGCAGCCGTTGCAGCAGTGCAGCCTTCGATTGGTTGGCAAGTTCCTCCGCATCCGCACGGCTCATGTCCATTCCAACCTTTTTCATTCGCTCCATGATTAGGGCGACGGAAGCCGAGCGGACCGGATTGATGACGGAATTGATTTCGGGGGGAGCGCCGAGGCCGGATTCGCCGTGACATCCCTGGCAGTTCAGGCGGTAGAGGTCCGCACCTTTGAGGGTTACCCCCTGCCCACTGAAATCGTAGGATAGTGCCCGTTGCCAGCTGGGGGATTCCGCAGCGGACACAGACGTAGGTAGTCCCAGGCGCCCGGTCTTGCCCATGCTGGTGTCTTCTAACGTCCGGTGGAGGTGGTTGAGCCAGCTTTCGCCGGCTACGCCGGTCACTCGATCGTTAGGACCGGCGGCGTGACCCGGCAAAGACGTTGCCAGCGCAAACACCAGCAGGAAGATCCTCAGGGCATGAGGATGACGGGGCTGTAGCGCACCTGGGCAGAAAGTCGGGAGAAATGAATTCATAAAATCGTAACCTACGGGTACTGTGCGCATGTTCACCGTAATCACGTCTACGGTACTTGCCGTACCGCAACCTTTTTGTTTGCTGCTTGTAAACTCTTTGCAAGATCGCTGTAAAGCAGCCGCGCTTTTCCTCATGGGAGTATAGGCATGAAAGCCGCCGTCTATACCAGGTACGGCCCGCCGGAAGTTATCGAGGTGAAGGACGTTGAAAAGCCGGTTCCCCGGGGACAGTGAAGTCCTGATAGAAGTTCGCGCCGCTTCGCTCAATCCACTGGACGGCGGCTTGATGAAAGGCAAGCCCTATACCTTTCGTCTCCTAAGCGGGCTGCTCAAACCAAAGATCACACAACTCGGCGTCGATGTGGCCGGGCGGGGCGATGGGCAGGAACGCTTCGCAATTCAAACCAGGCGATGAGGTCTTCGGCGTGGCGATCAGATACCCGCAAGGTTCGGGAGCAAAAGTCTGGATTTGCCAGGGGGCCTTCGCCGAGTATGTTTGTGCTCCCGAGTCGACATTGGCAATCAAGCCGGATAACGTCACATTCGAGCAAGCTGCTGCTGCGCCGGTGGCGGCATTCACCGCATTGCAGGGTTTGCGCGATAAGGGACGCGTTCAGCCGGGGCAGAAGGCCTTGGTGAATGGAGCGGCGGGAGGGGTGGGCACGTTCGCGGTGCAAATCGCCAAGTCGTTCGGCGCTCATGTAACCGGCGTGTGCAGTACGAGGAATCTGGAGATGGTCCGATCCATCGGTGCAGATCGAGTCATTTGATTATACGCAAGAGGATTTCACCAAGAGTGGGAGAAGTTACGACGTGCTTTTCCCATCTCATTGGGAATCGATCGTTGTCAGCATGCAGACGCGTTCTACATCCCAAGGGGATATTTCTGTTGGCGGGAGGGCCGGGGAGCCGGTGGATGATCGGTCTTATGGCGCGTCCGCTCAAGGCGCTTGTGTTGTCACCGTTCGTGAGCCAGAAGCTGGTCATGTTTCTGGCAAGGCCGAACAAAGACGATCTCACCATCATGCGCGAGCTCATGCAGACGGGAAAGTTAACAGCGGTCATCGACAGACGCTACAAGTTGCATGAGGTACCTGAGGCGATCCGGTATCTGGAAACAAAGCACGCTCGAGGAAAAGTGGTAATCACTTTATGAAGAGCGAGTCCGTGAGTGGTGACACGTCACACAAGGGAGAAAATCCGCGTGAGGACGCGCGACCGTCTCGTTTCCGCTCGGTTGAGATGCTTCCTCGAATGGCAAGCGTTACCAGCATGGAGAAGCATATTCCCTATTTCGCGCGGTCTTCCCCGAACACGACGACACTATTATTCAAAGGAGTTCGCGTATGTGCAGTTCCAAAATCCCGCCACTCGCGGTCTTGGACCGGTACCGGTCGATGAGATAAGGCACCCGTTCGCCAGCCAGCAGTTTCGACGAAGTGGTGACTTCGAAATGCAGATCAGGCTCGCGTGCATCGCCGGAAGCGCCGATGCGCGCCAGCATCTGGCCGCGCCGCGCCCGGTCTCCTGCCTTCACGCGCAGACTTCCCGGTTGCAGATGCAGGTACTAGGCAAACTGGCCGCCACCAAGGTCGAGGGTGATAGGGAAAGAGCAGTTGTCCCGAAGTTAGTCAGATGCAACTCATACATGACATAAGAATGCGGTCCGTTTGGGAATACTGTGGGCTCGAATGGTACGCGCATCTCGAGCTGTACAGGCCAGGAAGGGGCATTGGCGGCAGGTTGTTGATTATCAGATCGCAGTCTTGCCGTCGCTTGAGGATCGTCCATCAACGGGACGTTCGATTGCTCTGTGGCAGGACGTAAACAAAGGGCAGCCACTGCGAAAAGCGCTAACAGGCCCATGCCGATGGTACGGAATTGACGAGAGCGACGTTCCCGTGGGTGGGAAGCTTAAGCGGGCCCTCCCGGCCGACCACGGTTTTCGGGGAGGAGCAATGTCGTCGCCGAAGCGGGTCAACGTCTAGTGTGCCGATTGAGCTTCCTCGAGCAGGGGGCGGAGCGATTCCACGGACACGCCCAGCGTGCCGCCGGAGAAGCCGTCCATGTAGGCGGAGTTCACACCGATCACTTCACCCTTGGCATTGAACACCGGGCCGCCGCTGCCGCCGTGGGCGGTGGGCGCGTCGTAGATGAGCTTGTCGCCGACTACATCGCCGAGGTGTCCCCAGGTCGCGGAAGGGCGAATCAGCGACAGTGCGGCAAGTTCGCTAGCCGCGCTGATGTCGTTGTGGCGATAGGCGAGGCGGTCGTAGATGCTGGAGGGAGACTTGGCTACCATGCCGGCAATTCCCATGGGGTAGCCGATCACGGTGACGTGCTCGCCGGGGGAACTCGGCGAGTTGGCGAGGGGCAGAGTGGGCAGGCTGCGGAGGACATCGGAGTTCTGGGCGCGCAGGATGGCGAGATCAGAGGTCTTCGAGACTGACGCAGGCGACAGGCTTACGGGAGTGGGAGATCCGGGGAAAAAGATCACGAGGTTTTCGAGCATGGCGGTTGCGCCACGATGGATAAGGGCTTGCGCCTCGGAGTCCCCAAACCAGGGTTCCGCCACGTGGCGGTTGGTGGCCACCAGACCATCGCCGACTAGGAATCCGGTGCCGGAAACTCGTGCGCGAAGTGCAGGACGCTGGTTGGGCAGACCGACCTGATAGACGCCGTAAATGTAGCCGATGGAGTTGCGGTAGCGGCTGAGTACCAGGGCCGGCATCTCCTGTTCCTGCCGGAACTCTTCGATCTGGGCGGTGAGCGCGTGAACTTGTTTTTGCAGGTCGTCGGGAGGAACGCCCTGAGCCGCCCTCGGGCCGTAGTAGTGGACCATCGCGAGTGCTCCCAGGAACATCACAAGGGCTAGAACCGCCTGCACCGTCTGCTGCCAGCTGTCACAGACCGGGCTAGATTCGGGCGGGGCTTGAGCCTCGACGGAGACTTGCGCTGTTGGCAATGGTTCCACGAGATCCGGTTCGGAGGTGCGAGATTCATCCATAGGGTTGAGGCGATTGGCTCCGAGCGTTTCTTTTCAGTCTCTTAGCGGGGGGGCGCTGGGTGAGACCGAGAGCTTTGGAGTCCTTATGTTCGCCCGTTGGGCGCGGGTTTGGCTACGGTACCGAAGATGATGACCGTGCGATATAGCGAAGGGCGTTCCTTGGTGCACAGCTTAACCTTAACGGGCCGCTCCCCCCATTAATCCCCGGGTGAGAGCCGGGTTTAGTCGGCACTGCGTAGTTCTTTCAGCACGGGGGGATTGGGTGGCTGGACGTCATCTTCGTGGTTGCACTGCGCGTACGCGACCTCGCCACGACACCAGGTGGTCGCGGACCATGGGGCCGACTTGCCCTGATCGTCCATGGCGCCCTCGTCATATTGCACCACTAGAGACCAGTCTCGGGACAGGGAGAAATCCTGAGAGGCGCCTGAGCCGTTGTCGACGATGCCGCCGAGGCGGAGCATTTCCTGCGCTTTTGCATCGGCGCCGAGGCGGAGAATGCGCAACTCTGTGCGGGGGCAGGCGCCACACTGTCCCGAGCCGAACTCGGAATCGTAGGCCCGTGGGCCAACCTTGATCAAAAGATCGCCGCCGGGCAAGTGGCGGGCATCGAAACCGTCCTCATCCACGTCTACGTCGAAGGTTTGTAACTTGTCGCCTTTGCGATAGCTCAGATGCGGGCCGCAGACCCATTCGTTCTCGGCGATGCCGTGCCAAAAAAAGTGCACGGGGCGCGCCACGGGCGACAGCGCATCGGGCTCATATTGATAGCCGGAGCCATCGTTTACGATGAGGAACGCATCGTGCTCGAAATCGATGGCCTGGTTAGACTTGGGAATGAACCAAGCTGCGCGAGGATCGCCGTACTTATCTTTCGCCGCGAGAGGAAGGCCGCATGGCGTCAAGTGGAATTGCTGCGGCGGATCAAGACGCAGACGGTTGAAGGTCTCCAGTTTGCCGTAAGCGCGAGACGGGGACGAGGTCGAATAGGCTCCGACTTTTTTGCCCGGTGGCGGGGGATTGAATACGTCCACCATCAGACGAAGGTCACTGAGATCGGTGGAGGAGAGCGGGGGAAAGGATGTGAACGGGATCATGATCTCGAAGGTGTAGCCGACGCGATTCTTACCAGGGCCGGGCCACATCTGCAATTGGCTCACCGGCAGAAGCCTGGTCGGGATCTCTTCATTGTCGGGGCGGTCGCTGGCGAAGCGTGCGCTGATTCTGTCGTAGGCGGGTGTGGCGTAGGATTCGACGGCGTAGTCGGGTGTTACCAGCCATTGCCGAACGAAGAGGCGCTTGAACAACGGCCGGTATTCGGTTTGCGTGGCGGCCCAGGTGCGGCAGCGCTTCTCGGCGCCCGAAGCGTCGGGGGCGGCGGGAGTGTCCGCTCGGCGAGCCCAGTCGGCGCATGAACTTGCACCTTGGGGGAGAGTGACCTGGTCGAACTGGTTGCCCCAGCCAATCGGAGGCAGGTCGGGATCTTTGCCGTCGGCCAGCCAGATCTCGATATGATCTTTCTCGAGAATCAGGTTCTTATTGCGCGGGAACTCGGGACGCTCTCCGTCAACTTCTCCTACGATAAGAAGACCCCAGCCAACAGTTTGCACCCAGACGTGTCCGTTGCGTGCACCTTGGCCGTGCGGAATCAGGGTTAGATCGGGAGGGCGGTCTGTGTAGGTCCCAATCATCATTCCGAGGGCGCGGTTGAGGATTTGCGGGACCTTGATGGAAGAGGCAACCGACGCGGGGCCAGAAACAGGCTGATCCTGCGCGAGGACTGCGAGGGGAAGCAGGAATGACGCAATACAAAAGAAAACTTTCAAATCTGGCTCCGTCCGCCGAAGACTATCAATCTCACTCGCCGTCGTGAATGATAACGGAGAACCCGGGCGACGCAGTTGCTCTTGCTATAACGGGCTGTTACGAAAGTTGGTTGCTGGGCACGTCGGAGGAGGGTTGCGGCTAGGGGTGCTTGATCCCGAGACGTTTGGCCATTTCCTCGTAGAGGAAGCCTTGGCCGGGACGGTAGGGCTGGACCCATTCGCCGTCGATCACAAACTGGGGGATCGCGCGCTTGCCAGTGCGTTTGACGACTTCGTCGGCGGCACCGGGCGTGGTCTCGATGTCGACTTCTGTGTAGGGGATGTTGTGCTTGGCGAGAAAGCGCCTGGCTTCGCGGCACTCGGGGCACCAGAAGGCGGAGTAGAGGATAAGTTCCATGATCCGGTGTAGAGACGTAGCTGGCTACGTCTCTACACTCGCTCCAGTTGCGCCACGGTGCGCTCGTTTACGACATTGCCGGTGTTCAGGGTTTCGGCCGGCTCAAACAGGAGCAGCCAGCATTCCTCGTCGGCGACGGGGCGATGCTCGACTCCGCGCGGGACAACGATGAACTCGCCTTCCTCTATCCATTCGTGACGCTCGCGGAATTCCATGCGAAAGCGGCCTTTGACGACCAGAAACATTTCGTCTTCGTGGTCGTGGTGATGAAAGACGAACTCGCCCTTGAGCTTGTCGAACTTCACCATCTGGCCGTTGAGTTCGGCACCGACGTATGGCTTCCAGTATTCGGTGATCTTCGAGAATTTTTCGGCGATGTTGACTTTATGCATGTGTATCCTCGTGGGACATTCTGCGGCAGGCTGGTCAAGTGCTTAGATGGCGTCGACCAAATCGTGGTCGCAGGGAATTACCATAGGGCTCCCCTTCGCAATCGGCTGGCGGATAGTTATTCTGCTACCATGCACCCGATGAATGCCCTGCGGGAATCCCCTTCGGCCACCCCATTCTCGACTCTGGAGTCTTACCGTCACCCCGTCCAAAGAAGCGCACCCTCGGCGTCATAATCGGTTTTGTCATCGGTATCCTTTTCGCGGCGGTGATCGGCCACCTCGGCAACTCTAAAGCGCAAGGCAATGTCGCGCTGCTTTCCTACTTCGCCATTCTAGCCGTCGTAGTGACCATTCACGAACTCGGTACCTGGCGGCGGGCTGGTTGGTTGGATTCCACTTCAGCCATATCTCTGTTGGACCTTTCTTACTCACGATCGAATACGGAAGATTGAAGGCTCGGTTTCGCCGCGGCATGTCAGCACTTGGGTATGCTGGCATGCACATTGAAACAGTGAACGGGCTGCGTCGCCGTTTACTGATTTTCGCAGCTGCCGGGCCAGCGGCGAACCTGGTATCGGGAACGCTAGCAGCCGTGTTCGTTAACTTCTCTCCCCCGCCGTTACGGACCACATGGGTACAGCCAGTGGCGGCGGGATTTTCGTTATTGTCGTTTGTTACGACTGGGCTGAGTCTGGTGCCCTACGGTTCGACATTGCGGAGTGACGGCGCCCGCATCTGGATGTTATGCACTTCGGTTCGAGGAACGCGGCGCTGGATCGCGGCTGCAGCGCTCGCGAGTCAGCAGAGAAGAGGCATTCGCCCAAGAGCATAGAAACAAACCTGGCTGAAAGTAGTGTGCTCCGTCCGAGATGCTTCGGTCGACGAATATTCCGGCAATATGCTGGCATACATGGCTGCGAGCGATCGCAAGGACGCGGCGCAATCCGCCACATTTCTGGAGAGGTGCCTTGAATTGATGCCTTCGGCACAACTTATTTCGCGGGAGTTGGTGGCACGAGAAGCCTCTTATTTCTGCGCATGGTTTCGAGGCGACGCGATCGAGGCGGAACGCTGGTGCGCGCCGCGACTTCGACGCGGCTTTCGCCGGGTGGATGAAGGGCGCCGAATTTATCGAGCGCTTGCCTAGGACTTCCATCAAGAGCCTTCTACAGGAATCGTGGCGAGAGTGGGGTGACGAAATCCGGCAAAGACAAGGCCAAATGACCATGGTCTAGGCTTTCAGGCTTAGAAGACTCGGGTGTCGATGGACTGAAACGGACCGCTTCGCTTTTGACCAACGAAAGCAAAAAAGCACCGGTCTGTGCCCGCAGCGAATTCAGGTCCGAACAAGCCAGGTTTCTTTTCTACAGACCGGGTATTCCGGCATTCGCCTGTCCGGCCTGGAGGGGTGACTCTGACTCCCCGCTGGTTGTTCCCGCGGGTGGTGACGTTCCAGTCGACTTTGTCGGCGCTGACCACGCCAGTTCCCCCCCGTGGCTAGGGTGTAGGTGATGCGGCTGTCCTGGTAGCGGTAGCCGATGACCGCCACTACGGTGCCAGTGTTCTGGACCAAGACGGGCATGCCACGACTCCGCCCGTTAAATCGGACGCGGGCTGGGGCGAAACGTAGGTCGCATACAACATCTGCGGATCGGTCACGAACAAAAAGCCGCCAGCTTCTCGCTGGCGGCTTAAACTTAAAACTCAGCCGAGCTTCGCTCGGCCTGACCGGGTCAAAGACCTGGTCCCACGCAATCTTCAGTTTTATCCCTCAGACAACTTCAGTTCTCGTACAACAAGACGCCTTCTGCCTTTTCCGAATCTACGGGGCGGTAGAACAGCTTGTTGTCCTCCAGGAAGACCTCGATGAAGGCGGGGCGGGTGGTGATGGTGCCTTGGATCAGCGCCTCGGACAGGGGGTCTTCGATGTACTTCTGCAATGCTCTGCGCAGCGGGCGGGCGCCGTAGCTGCGGTCGGTTAAGGTCTGGTTGAGAATCCACTTCTTGGCGTCGTCGGCGACGGTGACCGTTATCGCCTTCTGCGCCAGGTTCTGGTTGAGCTGGTTGACCATGAGCTCCAGAATCTGGATCAGGTCGGTTTCGTTGAGCGCGTTGAAGATGATGATTTCATCCAGACGGTTGAGGAACTCGGGGTTGAAGGTGCGCTTCACCTCGTTCTTTACCAGTTCTTCGACTTTGTCGGCGATCGCGTCTTCCTTGGTCGACGCGAAGCCAAGGCCCTCCCGGCGCTGCAAGTGGCGGGCGCCGATGTTCGACGTCATGATGATGATCGTGTTTTTGAAGTCGACCGTGTTGCCGAGACCGTCGGTGAGCTGGCCGTCTTCAAAGACCTGCAGCAGGATGTTGAACACATCCGGATGCGCCTTCTCGATTTCGTCGAGCAGCACTACGGAATAGGGCGCACGCTTCACGCGTTCGGTGAGTTGGCCGCCCTCTTCGTAGCCGACATATCCCGGAGGCGAACCGATCAGCTTCGAGACCGAATGCTTCTCCATGAATTCGGACATGTCGAAGCGAACCAGAGCTTTCTCGGTGCCGAACATGAACTGGGCCAGGGTGCGGGCGACTTCGGTTTTGCCGACGCCGGTCGGGCCGAGGAACAGGAACGAGCCGATGGGGCGGTTCGGGTTCTTCAGGCCGGCGCGGGAGCGGCGGATGGCGCGGGCGAGCGCGCTGATCGATTTGTCCTGCGAGATGATGCGCTTGTGCAGTTCTTCTTCGATGCGCAGCAGCTTCTGGGTTTCTTCTTCTTTGATCGAAGTGACCGGGACGCCGGTCCAGCGCGATACCACGTCCTCGATGTCCTCCCGACCGACTACGCCGGTGGAGGATTCATCGAGGTGGTATTTTTCGCGAAGGGCGCGCAGGTTCTCGCGCTCCTTGCGTTCTTCGTCCGAGTAGAAGCGCGCCTTCTCGAACTCGTGGTTCGCGATGGCGTTCTCCATGCGGTGGACGATGAACTTGATGCGCTTCTGAACTTCGGTGATCTCTTCGGGAAGCGAAGTCTGGCGCAGCTTGACGCGGGCGCCGGCTTCATCAACCAGATCGATGGCCTTGTCGGGCAGGAAGCGGTCGGGGATGTAGCGGTTGGAATGCGAGACCGCGAAATTGATGGCGTCGTCGGTGTAGGTGACGGCGTGGAACTTCTCGTAGCGATCCTTGATGCCGAATAGGATCTTGATGGCGTCGGCTTCGTTCGGCGGCGGAACTTTGACGGCCTGGAAGCGGCGCTCAAGCGACCGATCTTTCTCGATCGACTTGCGATATTCGCCGGGCGTAGTGGCGCCGATGCACTGAATCTCGCCGCGAGAAAGGGCGGGCTTCAGAATGTTGGCGGCATCGAGCGAGCCTTCAGCGGAACCGGCGCCGACCAGGGTGTGCAACTCGTCAATAAAGATGATGGAGTTCTGCGACTCCATCAGCTCCTTCATGATGGTCTTGAGGCGCTCTTCGAACTGGCCGCGGTACTTGGTGCCAGCGACGATGAGCGACAGGTCGAGGGCGAGGATACGCTTGTCAGCGAGAAAGGATGGCACTTCGCCGTCAGCGATGCGCTGTGCCAAACCTTCGACGATTGCTGTTTTGCCCACTCCGGGTTCGCCAATTAATACGGGATTGTTCTTGGTACGGCGGCAGAGAATCTGGATGACACGGTCGACTTCACCTTCGCGGCCGACCAGCGGATCGAGCTGGCTGTCAGTGGCGGCCTGGGTGAGGTCGCGGGAGAATTCGCTAAGCAGCGAAGATTCACGCTGGCGTTGCGGTTGCGCCTTCTCCTGGGTGCTGCGGGCCAGTTCTTCGCGGATGGTCGAGAGGCGCAGGCCGCGCTCGTGCAGAATCTCGGCGGCGAAGCACTTTTCCTCTCGTAACAGGCCTAACAACAAATGTTCCGTGCCGATGTGGCGATGCGACAGGCGCTCAGCCTCCTCGGCGGCATAGGCGAGGACGCGCTTGCACTCGTTGCTGAGCGGAAGATCGACCGAGGTCGAAACTTTTTCGCGGATGGTGGTGTGCCCCTCGATCTGCTTGCGGATGGACTCGACCGAGGCATGGGACCGCAGGAAACGATTCGTCAGGGCTTTGTCTTCGCGCAGGAGTCCGAGAAGCAGATGCTCAGTCTCGATGTAAGGAGACCCGAACTGGCTGGCTTCATAGCGTGCGAAAAAGATTACGCGCCTGGCTTTCTCCGTATAGCGTTCGAACATAGTGCCCTTCCCTTTGACCTTCCCGGTCGAGAAGAACTCGTCCTGCCCGACCTACCGAACCCTGGCCCAACCTGACTCCATTATGCAATCAAAGGGCCGAGAAACCAAACGCCGAATCCACTCCTTAACCCTTTGATCACGTTACCGAAGGAACCGAATGAAGTTTCCCTCGGGCCGTACCTGCCTGCTCACCTTGCCGCCATTGTCCTGCACTTTGTCTTACTTATGTTGCTCCTCGTCAAACTCCTCACACCGGAAGCGAGTCCGGATGTATTTCTTCCACGCACCCTCGCTGCAACCTTAATACACGATGGCAGCGGCGGGCGAATGACAAATTGTGCGTTGCGATGAGGGAGGTCAGTTGGTGCTCACGGTGCAAACGCGCAATCAAGGCGAAAACCGCTTCCGCCGTCTGTCCGTCGAGGTCGCCGGTGGGCTCATCTGCCAGCAGCAACTTGGGCCCAGTGATGAGAGCCCGGGCCAGTGCCACCCGTTGTTGCTCACCGCCAGAAAGCTCGCCGGAGCGATGATGGGCGCGTTGCTCCAGTCCGACCTCGCGTAACCAGCGCGAAGCTTGGGGCTCCGCCTTCTGCCAGGTCTCGCCCCGCATAAGCAACGGCATAGCAACGTTTTCCGCCGCCGTGAACTCCGGTAGCAAATAGTGAAATTGCCACACGAAACCGGTTTCTCGGTTGCGAAAGTCGGCGGCTTGATCCTGGGATAACGAATTCAATCGCAAGTTGGCGCAGTATACGTCACCCGCGGAAGCACGATCAAGAGCGCTCAGGATGTGCAACAGAGTACTCTTGCCCGCGCCCGACTCCCCCACGATGGCAAGCATTTCGCCTCGCCTCACGTCGAACGTTAAATTCTCAAAGAGCACCAGGTCCGCTTCACCGGACCGAAAAACTTTCTTGAGGCCTTCCACTCGCAACATTGAATCTTGCTGAGTTAGATGCAATTGTTGTCTCTTTCGTTCCAACCCCGAGCCCGGCATGCAGTTTAGGGGATTCCAGCTTACAGGAACGGCAGTATCCCACTCGCCCTAAGATTAGTGCGCAGCGGACTGAAATCGTTTCCCGGCCATTCCACTTCCAGAATCCATACATGCGAAAAACTGTACACCGGGCTTAAAACCTGGCATATGACTTGAATCAAAGCGGGTGTTGATGCAAAAACTGGCAACGGATCTGCGCTCCTTGCCCCCACCCCGGAACCCTCCAAGCAACTTTCCCGCCAGACTCCGCTACTCATAGCGGAGGGCCTCGGCGGGAAGAATGCGAGAGGCCGACCATGACGGATACAGGGTGGCCACGAAAGAGATTCCCACTGCGACGAGGGCGACGATCGCTCCGTCGATCACCCTGGGCGCGAAGGGGACGTAGTCGATGGAGTAGACCTCGGGCGACAGCGAAATGATGTGGTAGTGGCCCCCGGCGCAGGAGATGGTATAGCCGATCGCAAGGCCGATGACGGTGCCAAACACTCCGATCAGAACTCCCTGGGCGATGAAAACGTTGCGCACCTGTGCTTTGCGAGTGCCCATCGACATGAGCACGGCGATGTCTTTGGTCTTCTCCATGACCATCATAATGAGGGAGATGAGGATGTTGAGGGCGGCCACGAAGACGATGAGTCCGATGGTAATGAAAGTGACGACTTTTTCCAGGCGCAGGGCGCGGAACAGTGCTTTGTTCTGCTCCATCCAGTTGGTGGCCATGAAACCCTTGCCGGCGGAGTGTTCGAGGGCGCGGGAGATCACATCTGCCTGGTAGATATCGTCGACCTTGAACTCGAGGACGGAGATCAGGTTGCCTAGGCCGAACAGTTGCTGCGCGTCTGACAGGCGCGCGAAGGCCCACCTGGAGTCATAGTCGAAGAAGCCGGAGTTGAAGATTCCCACCACGCGGAAGCGGTTGTATTTGGGCACCATGCCGAAGGGAGTCAGCTCCCCCTGGGGACTTGTGACCAGGACATCGGAGCCGACGGTGGCGCCCAGGTTGTCGGCCATGTCTTTGCCGAGGACGATGGGAGGCATGGCGGCCTGTCGCCGTCGGACACCGGCGAGCGAGTCGGGAGACTCTTCGACTTCTGAGGATTGGACTGGTGCGGAGCGGGCACTCCTGTCCGCTGCTTTTGACTCCGTTGGCGTCGTGCCAGTGTCCTCCAGCGGAGCGGCCGATCCTTCTTTCACCGAGTTGAGCAGATCGCCGACTCTCCTCTCGTAACGGGGGATCATGCCTTTGAGCACGGCCCCGCCGGCCCGCGGGCCGCGGGAGATCAGGACTTGCTCGAAGATGGCCGGGGCCGCGGCGACGACGTGAGGCTGCTTGGAGAGCCGGTCCATGAGCGGGGGCCAGTCCTTGATGCCATCATCGGCGATGCGCTGCAGGCTGATGTGCGAAGTCGAACCCAGCAGCCGCTGCTGGAGGTCCTGGCGAAAGCCGTTGTTGATGGCCAGCGCAACCACGAGCGAGGCCACTCCCGCCGCGACTCCGGCGATGGAGATCCCGGTGATGATGCCGATGAAGGCTTGGCGGCGCTTGGCGCGGAGGTAGCGGGACGCGATGAAGAGTTCAAAACGCATGAAGAGCTATCCGCCCCTTCGGCGTTCGCCTCAGGGCAGGCTGAGAACAGCTATCCGCCTTCAGCCAAATCGGATTATAGCGGGGGATGCCCCTTTGCGGTCTCAGCGCGCTCTGCGCGGAGGTTTTTCCCGGCTAGACGCGTGGCATAACTGCAGGCACCGTTGATCGGTACTGACGGTATTCTTCCCCAAATCGCTTCTCCAGTTCGGCATCCTCCATGCGGATCATCACTGCGCCGGTCGCGATTGCGAATGCGGTCATGAGCCAGCAGACGAGGACGCCTGTGCCTATGCTCCATGCCAACATTTCGCAGAGGTGAGCCAGGTAGACGGGATGGCGCACGCGGGCGCGGATGCCGGTCGTCACCAGGTGGGCGTCGTGATGGCCGGGGCGAATCTCCGGCAGACCGCCGAGTTGGGCCAGGCTGAAGTGGGCTCCAGCGTGGGAATAGACATAGATACCCACGGCAAAGAGAAGCGCCGCGGGAATCCAGTTCCATGGGGTCGAATATAACGCTATGCCTCGCCACGGGGCGGTCAGCGCCCCTATACCGACCCACATGACGATCCAGGCCGGGACGAGCACGCGCAAGGGCGAACGCTCGCTCTGGCGCCAGCGATGCGCCCGCGGGTGGACCATCAGCCAGAACGATGGGATGGTGGAATAGACGACGCAGGCGAGCCATCCCAAGGTTCTGAGGAACTGCATGGGGCGATTTTACGCGCTCATCTGAAGCCCGCATGCTGGCGGCAGAGAGGTTCTAAGCAACGTCTCTACGAACGCCGTATATGTTCCTTCGGTTTTTGGCTCTGGGTACATCTTCTAGCCGATTCCGGGTGGCGGAGCGATAATCTGACAATGGTGCGTGCTTTCCTAAATGAAAATTGGCTTCCGAAGTCAGTCCTCTGTTTGCGGGATTACGACCGGCGCAAATTTCTGCTCGATGTGATCGCTGGGGTCACGGTGGGGCTGGTAGCCCTGCCACTGGCCATGGCGTTTGCCATTGCTTCGGGATTGACTCCGCAGGCGGGGATTTATTGCGCCATCGTCACCGGATTTCTGATCTCGGCGCTGGGCGGGTCGAAGACGCAGATTGGCGGGCCCACCGGCGCATTCGTCGTTGTCGTGGCTGGGATTGTGGCGGCACACGGCGTGGACGGGCTCTTCATGTGCACGGTGATGGCGGGGGTGCTTTTGGTCATCATGGGACTGACCGGCCTCGGCAGGGCGGTGAAATTCATTCCGCGGCCGGTGGTGATCGGCTTTACCAATGGAATTGCGGTGCTGATCGCCAGCACCCAGGTGAAGGATTTCTTCGGCCTTCATCTCGACAAGGTTCCGGGCGTGTTTTGGCTTCGCATGGAGGCCTTGGCAGCTAACTTCCATACGCTGTCATTCGAGGCGAGCGCGCTCGCGGTGTTCACGCTGCTGACGCTGATTATCGGCCGCAGCCTTTCCCCCCGCCTTCCCGGACCGATCGTGGCGCTGCTGCTGGCCACCAGCGCGGTCTATTTCTTCAACCTGCCGGTGGAAACGATCGGCACGAGATTCGGCGGGATTCCGGGAGGACTGCCGCATCTGCAAATTCCGAAGTTTCGCTCGGACTTGATCCAGGGGCTGCTGGGGCCGGCGTTTACGGTGGCCATGCTGGGCGCGATCGAATCGCTCATGTCGGCGGTGGTGTCGGACCGCATGAGCAACGACCGGCACAATCCCAATGTCGAGTTGATCGGACAAGGCGTGGCCAATGTCTTCTCGCCGATGTTTGGCGGATTACCGGCCACGGGGGCAATCGCGCGCACAGCCACCAATATTCGTTCGGGGGCACAATCGCCGGTGGCGGGTATGATCCATGCGCTGACCTTGCTGGGCATCCTGTTGTTCGCGGCGCCGCTGGTCAGCTATGTGCCGATGGCGGCGCTGGCCGGGATTCTGATGATCGTCGCCTACAACATGGGCGAATGGCGCGAGATTCCACAACTGCTGAAGCTGACCAAGACCGACATTAGTATCTGGCTGGTGACATTCGCACTGACCGTATTTGCCGATCTTACGGTAGCGGTCGAAGCAGGGATGATTCTGGCGGCGCTCCTGTTCATCAGCCGCGTGACTTCGACGACGACGGTGTCGCGAGTGACCGACGACTACGTCGAGGACGGGCGCGCACACATTCTTCAAGATAAGGACATTCCGTATTACGCGACGATCTTCCGCATTCACGGGCCGTTTTTGTTTGGCGCGACCGAGAAGATTTATGCGGTCACGGAGAACCTGCACACGCTGCCGCCGGTGGTGATTCTGCGGCTACGGAATATGACGGCGCTCGATGCGACTGGGCTGTTCGCCATGGAAGAAGTCGCCAAGCAACTGCAGGCTACGAAGCGCACGTTGATTCTTTGCGGGGCGCGGGAGCAGCCCGCGCAGTTGATTCACCAGGGGGCGTTTGCGGAGGTCATCGGCGAAGAGAACATCTGCGAAAACGTGCAGGAGGCGCTGCGGCGGGCTGAGGAAGTGTACGAGGGGCTGGAGGCGAAGGCGGCGGTGGGAAAGGGCTAAACTTCCATGTCCGCTTAGCAGGGGCGCTTGACTCCCGGAAAGCCGTCGAAACCCGAATCGAAACTCAGGATCTGTCCAATGCCATGTTGCTGCATGACGGCCAAGTGAATGCCGTCGCGAGCGGAGAGGCGGCGGTATCCCAGGACAATCTGTTTGGCACGTTCGGCAACTGCCCGGTCAACGGGAAGCACTTCATCCACAACATTCAGAAGGGCATCAAAAGCAAGTTGAATGTCATGATGCCGATTGATGGCCGCATACCGATGCAGAATCTCCTGCAAGACCTCGGCGTCCGTAACCAAGCGTTGACGCTCGCTCACGAACTTTTCCAGCAACCGCTGGGCATCAGTCTTGTGGGGACTGGGTGTACCAGACCAGATACATGGTGATGTTGGAATCAATCAGGATCACGGCTGACCGCGGAGTATCCTTGCTCGATTTCGGCCAGCATCGTATCAATGTCGCCCGTCGGCGATTCGTGGCGCGCGCCGGCCCGGATGGCCTCAAGTTTCTTGCCTACATCCCCTACGGGCTCACGGCGGCGGGCGTTGGCCAAGGCTTGGCGGACCCATTCGGCGATGGACATTTGTCGCGAGCGTGCCATGCGTTGAATCTCCCGGTACTCGGGGTCCTGGAGGATGACTTGGAGCCGTTTAGCCATGTTATGAGTCTATGTGACTCATATAGGTGAGTCGAGCGCAATTTTGCGGGCGAACTGATTGTCGCCGCGTCCTGAACTATCCTCTAGACTGTTTCTGAGAGTTAAGCCCTTCCGATGATCGTCAACTTTGCCGAACGCGCGCATAACCATAACTGGGAACTCGATCCGGTGATCCGGTCGCTGCTGGATACGGATTTCTACAAGCTGCTGATGCTGCAGTTCATCTGGAAACATTTCCCGGCGACGCGGGTGGAGTTCTCGCTGTTCAACCGGCACACGGCGGTGCGGATCGCGGACACGGTTCACATCGAAGAACTCAAGGTGCAGTTGCAGCACGTGCGCGGGTTGCGTTTTCGCAAGTCGGAACTGGTTTGGCTGGCGGGCAACACGTTCTACGGGCGGCGGGGAATTTTCGAGCCGGCATTTCTGGAATGGTTGGAGAACGACTTCCGGCTGTCGGATTATCACTTGTCGGTGCACGATGGGCAGATTCATTTGACCTTTGACGGCCCGTGGACCGAGACCACGATGTGGGAGCTCTACGCGCTGGCGATCCTGGATGAACTGAAGACGCGAGCCCATCTGAAGACGCTCAGCGAGTTCGGGCTCGACATTCTGTATGCGCGGGCCAAAACCAAGCTGTGGAGCAAGATCGAGCGGCTGCGAGGCGTGCCGGGGTTGAGCGTTGCGGATTTTGGAACCCGGCGGCGGCACAGCTTCTTGTGGCAGGAATATGTAGTGGTGGCGATGGCGACGAATCTGCGCAGCAATTTCATCGGCACATCGAACGCGTTCCTGGCGCATAAGCACGATCTGGAAGCGATTGGCACCAACGCCCACGAGATTCCGATGGTGATGGCGGCTCTTGCTCCCGACGACGTGGCATTGAAGGCTTCGCAATATCGGGTGCTGGACCTGTGGCAGCAGACTTATGAAGGCGCGCTCCGGGTGATGTTGCCCGACACCTTTGGAACGACGCAGTTTCTGGCGGGGGCGCCGGAGTGGGTGGCGGACTGGACCGGGCAGCGCGTGGACAGCAAGGATCCGTATATCGCTGGAGAGGAATATATTGAGTGGCTGAAGTTACACAGGCGCGATCCGCGGGAGAAGTTGATGATCGCATCCGACACGCTCGATGTGAGCCAGATTCTTGGATTGCATGCGTACTTTGGGGGTACGCTGGCCCGCAACCTGGCTCCTGCGGATTTTCGCAGCGCCGCTGATTTTGACGACCTTAAAAAGTGGACGCCGGGCGTGCGCATCCGCCTCAGCGCGGGCTGGGGAACTCTGCTGACCAACGACTTTCGTGGGTGCAATCCGAACGAGGGTGGCGGCTTCGATCCGATCAGCTTGATCTGCAAGGTTTCGAGTGTCGAAGGGCGGCCGGCGGTGAAGCTCTCCGACAATTATTCCAAGGCGCTGGGGCCGGCGTCGGAGGTTGAGCGATACCGCCGGGTGTTTGGTACGGCCGGCATCGCGAATGCGCCGCTGCTGGCGTGATCCAGCGCGCTCGAGCTTCGCTCGACCGACAGCCCGTTCGACTTCGCTCAGGGCAGGCTTGGCGGCTGCCCCCACATTCTTGTTTTTGTTTCCGAGATTCCTTCAGTATCTTTCTATGTCCATGATGGAGCCAGGACCTGAACTCCATCATGGCCTCTGATTTGATCAACGTCAGGGTCGATAGGTGTTGCTGTACAGGATGTAGGTCAGGAAGTCTGAACTGTATCCGTGAAAAACTACGGCCGCCTGGCCGGCGCCGTTGATGGCGACACTCTCGGGCATTCCGCCGCCGTCGAAGGACGTACCGGCGGTGGCCGGTGGATTCCAAGCGACGCCAGATCCCTTTCGCGTCGCGGCGCGCCAGATGGTATTGCTGCCATTGAAATTCAAGAGACTATAGAAGACAATCGCGGTGCCTTTTGGGCTCATCGCGAGGCGAAAATAGTTCGGATTCTGGTCCGAGCCGATGATCGACGCGGGCTGCCCCCAGGTATTGTTTGTGAGGTTGCCGTCCACAGCCAGAATTGTGCTGACGTGGTAGTCGAAACCGACCAAGGTCACATGTCCGGCGGAATCGCTGGCACAAGCAGTGAGGCTGATCGCTGAAGTCGCGCCGACAACCGATGGCGACGTCCAGTTGCTGCCATGCCGGACCAGTGACACGATATTGCTTCCGGAAATCGTGAGCACGCCCAGATCGCCCACCCCGTCAGCGGCGAGTTGCCCGAAGTGCTGCTTGCTGTCGGGGCCCAGCAATGGTCCGGAATCGATCCAGCTTTCGGCGCCGGCGGCGCGAGTCGAGACATGTAGCACCCAGTTGGACGTAGTGCAGGTTCGTGAGCCGCAGACCGCGTTAAAGCTCTCCCACGCGACTGCCATCGATCCGTCCGGCGCCACCAGGCTGCTGGCGAGGCTCAGATGAGCGCCGGTGACGATCGTCGTCAAGGAACTCCAGACACCGCCGGCTGGGCGCTCGACGACGGCGATGCTGGTGTAACCAGCTGCGAGGCGCGTCTGGCCCGCCCCCCAGGCCAGACCCTCGTCGCCATTGTCGTCGCTGACGTAGAGCTGGTTCACGCCATTGGTGGTGGCCGGAGCGGTCCAGGAACCGCCGGAGGGATGGTCGGCATACGTCCCACCCAAGGCCGGGGAGGTGTAAACCACGGTTGCGTTCCCCGATGCGCCGCCACGCACGGACGGCGTGCCCGATGCCACGCCGATCGGTCCGGAGACATTTATGGGCGTCGACCATGGATGGCCAAACGCGGCGGTGCTGGCCCAGATCTCGTTGACGGCTGTGCCGTTGGGCAGCGCGCTCTGGTACCAGGCGCTAACCAAATTGCCGGCAGAGTCGATGGTGACGGTGCCGTTAAAAGCGTTGCTGGCGAGCCTTGCTTGTGTTCCCCACCGTGCGAAAGCGGGAACGGACGCAGCCACAAGCATGCATACTGCGAGACTTGCGATACTTCTGTAATTCATGGCTTCTCCTAACTTTCGCAAATGGATGCCAGGTCCATTGGCCGAGCGAGAACAACTATGATTTGGGGCCGGGTTGAAGCGGACGGGTAGCGAGGTGGAGTCTTGATGGTCGCGTTCACTCACTTTATTGTGGCACCGCAAAGGAATTGTAAAATTGGGGTAAACTTTTTCCGACCCCGGATTATGAAGCCCAGGATCAGTTCCTGACATGGTCAACGGCTCGACGAGAGCCGACTTGGCGTTCCCGGCCTGCACTCCACGTCCATTCTGTGTCAAATTAGAAGTTCATGCCCGCGCCCACCGACCCGAGAGCCGGCCGCGTTGCCTTCACGCATCCCGGATTCGTGCTGTTCCAGGTTGCACGCGCCCTCATGGTGGCTGCGGTCGAGATGCAGGCGGTCGCCGTGGGATGGCAAGTTTACGAAATCACCAGGCACCCGCTCGATCTGGGACTGGTGGGACTAGCGCAATTTCTGCCCGGAATTTTGCTGTTCCCTGTTTCCGGTCATGCCTCGGATCACTTTGAGCGCCGCCACGTGCTCTCCGCTTGCTATGGAGGATATGCGGTGTGTTTCGCTGCCCTGCTCGTACTGGCGCGGCGCGGGTTGCAGTCTGTCGCCGCGATTTATGTGGTGCTGGTGCTGATTGGCGTGGTGCGGTCGTTTAACGCAACCGCGAGCCGGTCGATTTTGCCGCAGCTGGTTCCGGAGGAACATTTCCCGAATGCGGTTGCGTGGAACGCGACGATTTTTCAGGCGGCCACGATTCTGGGTCCATCGTTTGGCGGAATTCTGTATGCGGTGTCGCACGGTCCGTCTGCCGTTTACGTGGTTGCCATGCTGACGGCAATCGGGGCGACGGTTTCCTCGTTCCGCATACGGCCGGAAGTGAAAGCGCGGCGGCGGGAGCCGATGAGTCTGAAGACGGTTTTCGCCGGACTGCATTTTATTTGGAGCCGGAAGCTCATCCTGGGCGCGATTTCGCTGGACCTTTTCGCGGTGCTGCTGGGAGGAGCGGTTGCGCTGCTTCCGGTCTATGCTCGCGAGATTCTTAAGACTGGACCGTGGGGGCTCGGTCTGCTGCGGACGGCGCCGGGCGTCGGGGCTGCGCTGATGGCCATCTTGCTGGCGCACAGGCCGCTGCGCGGACGATCGGGCGTGACTCTGTTGTGGGCGGTCGCGGGATTCGGTGTCTTCACAATTGTGTTTGGATTGTCGCATAGCCTCATACTCTCGCTGGCTGCGTTGTTGCTGGCCGGGGCCAGCGACATGATCAGCGTCATCATCCGTGCCACGCTCACGCAACTGGCTACACCCGATGAGATGCGAGGAAGAGTGACCGCCGTGGATATGATTTTCATCGGCGCGTCCAACGAATTCGGGCAGTTCGAGTCGGGCGTGACCGCACAGTGGCTCGGAACGGTTCCCGCCGTCGTCCTGGGAGGGGTGGGGACGCTGGTCGTCATTGCAGTGTGGGCGTGGCTGTTCCCGGAGCTGCGGCATGCCGGCGAACTCACCGAAATCAAGGCTCCGCTGGTGGAGAATGTTGCCGGGACTGGAATCGACACAGACGGCATGATCTCCTGAGTCGTGGCCAATGCTGCTTTTGTCGGCGACAGATGTTTTCTGGCTCGGGACTATCGCGAATTCCGATGCTGCCTTTTCCCCGCCGCCGCGGTGAATACCGTAGAATGTCGGCTTCATGATCGAGCGCTACTTCCGTCTCCGCGAAAACCAGACCACCGTTCGCAGCGAATTTCTCGGCGGAGTCACTACATTCCTGACCATGGCGTATATCGTCGTGGTGAACCCGCAGATTCTGGGTCAGGCCGGCATGCCGGTCGAGGGCGTGCTGTTCGCGACTTGCATCGCGGCGGCAATCGCCACGCTAGTGATGGGGCTGTACGCGAATTATCCGATCGCGCTCGCGCCGGGCATGTCGCTCAACGCCTATTTCACCTACTCGGTTTGCTTGGGGATGCATGTGCCGTGGCGGACGGCGCTGGGCGTTATTTTCTTTTCCGGCGTCGCTTTCCTGATTCTTACCGTGACTCGCGTCCGCGAGCAGATCGTGAACGGCATTCCCGGGTGTCTGAAGCACTCGACCGCCGGCGGCATCGGGATGTTTATCGCCTTTGTGGGGCTGCGCAACGCGAAGCTGGTGGTGGGGAATCCGGCGACCTTTGTGGCTCTGGGCACGTTCGCCAATCACGAGGCACAGTTGGCATGCGTCGGGCTGGGGATCATGCTGGTCCTCATGACGCGCAAGATCACAGGAGCAATTTTGATCGGGATCCTGGCGACGACGCTGCTGGGAATCGCGCGCGGCATGGCTTCCTTGCCGGGGGCGATCTTTTCGCTCCCCCACCCCTCCTTGACCTGGCTGCAGCTCGATTTGCGCGGGGCGTTGCATCTCGGCTTGTTTGAAATTGTTTTTGTGTTCTTGTTTGTGGATCTGTTCGATAACGTCGGCACGCTGGTGGGAGTTTGCGAGCAGGGCGGATTCGTCGAGGACGGGAAGATCCCGCGGGTAGGCCGCGCGTTGGTGTCGGATGCCATGGGGACGATCGTGGGCGCATTGACGGGAACGTCTACCGTGACCAGCTACATTGAAAGCGCGGCCGGAGTGGCTGCGGGAGCGCGGACCGGGCTCAGCAACATGTTCGTGGCGGGGTTGTTCTTGCTCGCGGCGTTCTGTGCGCCGCTGGCTGCGGCCATTCCGGAATACGCGACCGCTCCGGCGCTCATTCTGGTGGGGGCGTTGATGACGGAATCGATTGCGCGCGTCGAGTGGGCAGAATTCACCGAGGCGATCCCGGCGTTTGTGACGCTTTTGGCCACGCCACTGACGTTCAGCATTGCGACCGGGTTGAGCCTGGGGTTGATCTCGTACACGCTGGTGAAGTTGGCGGCGGGAAAGTATCGGGAGATCAGCGCGGTCATTTGGATCCTCACGGCGCTGTTTATTTTGCGCTATGTGTATCTGGCGGCGGGGTAGTTAACAGAACTCCGCTTGGACTGTCGGTGCCGTCCCTACGGGACTCGTTCCACCTTCTGAGTTTGACCGAGGACTGCCCTCCTGGGCTCACGAATTCGCCCCTTCGGGGCTGGCAGCGCGGTGAGTCCCTTTCGTCTTCCCTCCGATGAACCGATTGCGCTTTGCGCTAGGGCACAATCACCGTGACGGTTGCAGTAGTGCGGCCGTACTCGTTGGTCGAATAGAGCGTGTAGGTTGTGGTGGATGTGGGATTCACGATTACACTCGTGCCGCCCACCGCGCCCGGCCCGGGCGATACAATTTCATACTGCGTGCTGGACGTATTCCACGACAGAGTGACGCTGCCGCCGGAAGCGACGTGCGTCGGGGAGGCGGTGAAGCTGCTGATCGTGGGTGCGGATCCGGTGGGATAGTTGGCCTTCGTGTACACCGGGTTCATCTGCACCACTTCGAAGGCCGCAGCGGGGACGGTCTTTAGCGAGTCGAGGTCGGATCCCCAGCGGCTGTCGGAAACTCCCGTGACAAACAGCGAACTGCCGTTGTCGGCCAGGATGAGGCCATAGTGCTTCATCGCGGTCAGAATGACCTGCATCTGCGCTGAGAAACCGGAGAGGTCATAGCTTGATTTCAAACGCAACCGCATGCCCATGGGCGGCGCTGTGGGATCACTCGATGTTGCCGCCCAGTGGGATGCGGGAGGGGTAAAGGCTGCGCTCGTTTTCGGCAGGGTGAAGCGGAAGGCGTGCTGAATTTTTCCGGCGGCCACTTCGTCGTAGCGAACCAGGCCGGGAAAAATTGCGAGACCGGCGGCGTCGGCGGAGGTCCAGGTGTAAGGCCGCTGCTCGTTGCCCAGCAAGTCCCAAACCGCGGTCGAATCGGCGTTCCAGCTTCCGTCGGAATTCGGTGACGCGTTATAGAGTTCGTAGAGAAAGCAGTTGCTGTTGTTGAGCACGAGAACGTGGCGATCGCCGGTGCTCGACGATCCGCCTTCGACCGGCGCGTTGGGCGGGACCGGCATGGGACCGGGATCGCTTTCGTCGGGATATGCGCCCAGATTCATGTTGACCAGTGGCTGGCTTCCGTTGACGACGACATAAGGAATTCCATAGGTCGGATCGGTGCCCCAGTCCGGATGCAGATTCACCGATCCAACCCAGTTGCTGATGATCGTGCTGGAGTTGGGGTCGAGGGGAGCGGAAGAGATGTCAGTGTTCCATAGGCTGCTGCTGGAGAATGGAACGAACCCGGTGAGACTGGCGGTCTGGCCGACGGTCATCACGCTGCAGGCAGAGTTGCCGCTGGGGCCCCCCGAGCCGCCGTTTCCGCCTGCCCCGCCGCCCGTGTTGCCTGTCGTATGCGATACACCCGAACAGGCGATCAGCGGCAGGGCCAACACGAACAGAACCGACAGAAAAACAAAGAGCTTCCAGGCGGACCCGGGACAACGCGTCATACAAGCATTGTCTGTGCCCGGTTATGCTCGCGGAAGAGGCCCTTGGGGCATGTCCAGATTCCAGTGGACCATCACTAGAGCAACGCAGCACTTGGCAGTTGCGCTTGGATTTAGGCCAGTTTTACGGTTGCTGTATCTCAAGAGCGATCTGTCGTCGGGAGGGCACCGAGAGATCCAGGGGTTCGCCGGCAGCGGCAACACCGGTGGTGCGGGCAAGGACCCAGATCCCGCTTCGCTCGGGATGACGCTGTGGTTTATCCACACGCCACCCGCGAGAACGCACAAGCCCGAACCGTGCCCTGCCGGAATTCGTCCCGGCTAGGTGCCCGTTTCAACACGAACTGCCAACCGCTCACTTTCCTCGCAGGACCGTTTTGGCTGCTCCCATGTTGTCGTATTTGTCGTAGACCCTGACCACGACCACGTGTTCCGATGCGGTGCCTTTGGCCGCGTCAGGCGCGACTTTGAAGTCGTAATCTTCGGCTTTGGCATCGGAGAGTTGACCGACCGGCTCCACATATTTCCAGTCGCCGGCGTCGATGGAATATTCGGCGCGCTTGATGGAGGAGAAGCCGTCTTCGGCGCGGAAGCGAACATGAATCTGTGCCCCCTCGACGGACGCCGTCAGATTCTCAATTCGCGGGGGCGTGGTATCGACCTCAAACCGGCGGCTCACCTTTTCGGCGCTCAGCGCTTCGCCCGGGGAGTGCGAAGGGGCGTCGGAGGCGACGACCTTCACGGTGTAGCCCCCATCGGGCAGCAGGCTGGCATCGAACGAATAGGCTTTGTCGGTGATGTTGTCTTTCAACAGGAGCCAGCGAGACTCGCCGTCGCCGCGGTAGTAGACGGAATATACCAGCTGGTCGTCGTTTTCATCGTGGGCGCTCCACTTCACGCCGATCGAGTCGCGGTCGTGCGTGCTGGGCACGGGTGCTTCAAAGTGCGGGCCTGACGATGGCCCACCGATGTCTGTGCTGATCCCTATTCCGGGCGTCTTCGGCAGGGGTTGGTAACGCAGGCCGACCTGCACCGAGACGTCGTCAATCTCCGGCGCCACGTTCTTGGAAAGATAGTTCAGAGTCACGCTGTCGACTGACGGCTTCGTACTACCGGAGTGCAACACCGTCTTCCACTGGGCATAGCGTGCGGGAGGAACGGCCATCGCCCCGTCCTTGCTCCACTCCACTTTTTTCCAGGCGCTCCAGTTGCGGTCGGGATTATCGACGTTGCCGCTACGCACGAGCAGATCTACGTTGCCCGCGCCGCGGAACTCGGCGCGTCCCCAGCGGGAAAAAATCTTGGCGTCGAACACGTCGCTCTCGTAAGTGCCTTCGTTTTCCGGACCCGGTCCGAGCACAAAAATCTTTCCCAGATTGCTGGTCGCGGCGTAAAGGCCGCCACTGGGGGCTTTGGCGAAACCCGTCACCTGCGAGGCCGGAGCTTTCAACAAGTCCGAGAATTCATCCTGCGGGTCGATCGCAAAAATGTGGCCGCGGTTTCCGGTGCCCGCCAGCAGGCGATTGCTGGAATCGAAGGCGAGGCTGTACACAATGTCTTCGTGCGAAGTCCAGACGCGCGAGGGAGAGCCGTCGGGTGCGATGCGGTATACGTCGGAACCTCCAGTAGCCCCTCCTCCAGGAAATGGAAATGGCCCCATCTGGAGGTTGCTGGGCGTGGTGGTGAGTCCAATTCCCGGCCCTTGGGGGCCGACTGGCGTGGGCGTGTTCGCCCCCATGGGCATCATGGACGAACCCGCGCCCATCATGCCGCCCGCCATTCCCGGCTTCTTCTCGCCGACGCCGGCGGCGTAGATGTTGCCCTCGCGATCGAGGGTCAGCGCGGTGATTTCTTTCTTGGGCGCGCTGTAGAGGACGAACCCTTCTCCGGCCGGAGAAATCCGGTACACCAAGCCACTCCCGTCCGTGCCGGCAATCAGGTTTCCTTCTGCGTCGAGGGCCAGCACGCGAATGTGCGTTTCGTCGCTTTTGAAGAAGACGGAGTGGTCGCCTTTGGCGGTGACTTTGTAAATCTCGCCATGATCGCCCGTAGCTACGTAGAGGCTCCCCGCCTTGTCGACTAACAGGTCCCAGATGTATTTCGTTCCCGGCGCAAAATAGACGGAGGAGCTCCAGGAGGGATCGAGGGCCGGCTTGACCGCATCTTTATCCGTACTCTTGCTATCGGTTTTGGGCGCCTCAGTTTTTTCCGCGGGCTTGTGCTCGATTTTGTAGACCTTGCCGTCTGGGGCGGTGGCGGCGTAAATCACGCCGCCGGGAGCGACTTCGAGGGCTTGCACTTGCAGTTCCTGCGGCTCGAAGATAATCGTCGCTTTGCCGTCGGGCGTGATGCGGTACACCCGTGCCGGAGCTCCGGTCGCAGCGTAAATCGTGCCGGCATCATCGGCGACCACCGCCCAGATGTAAGTGGATGGCGTTCCGTAAAGCAACTTGAACACGGGAGCGAGCTCCAGGCCGCCGGAACTGCGAATCGCGACGCCAGTGGCTGTGCCCTTGGTGAGATCCTCGAATTTGGATTGCTCCCATGTGCGCGTGCCTTGTGCCAGAGCGATCGCTCCCAGGCTGCACAGGAAGACGGGAAGAAAAACGGACGCAAGGATGGAACGGTAAACTCGTTGCCGGGTCAGCAATGTCTCACCTCGATTTCGGGATCGTCGCAGAAATGCGGGTTGCTTACGCCTACCCGAAGGATTCACGTTGAAGAATCAGGTTAACATGCGAGGCGCGCTGGCTGCCTCTCGGAAGGCCCCGAATCCAGGCATATCATGCGGCGAAGCCGTGGCGAAAACAGGAAGGGGAATGCCATGATATCGTAGATTTTCATGCATTCCGCGCGCCAGAAACTGCTAAGTACGCTGGCTCACAAGTCGTTTCGCCTGGGTGAGTTCAAGCTGTCTTCGGGAGGGACCAGCGACTACTACATCGACTGCCGCACGACCACGCTCGATGCGAAAGGTGCGCGGCTCACGGGGGAAGTTTTTGTCGAAGAAATCCGGCAGCGCGCATGGAAGCCGCAGGCGATAGGCGGACTCACCATGGGCGCCGATCCGATCGTGGTCGCGGCTTCGGTGGTGAGCGGGGAACTGCACGGCTTTCTGGTGCGCAAGGCGGACAAGCAGCACGGCACAGGGCAGCGCATCGAGGGCTTCCGCGAGAAGGGTGCACGGGTGGTCATCGTGGACGATGTCTGCACCACGGGGGCATCGACGATTCAGGCGATCGAAGCGGCGCGGGAATTCGGATTTGAAGTGGTCGGCGCCATGTGCCTGGTGGAGCGGGAGGAGGCCGGGGGACGGCCGAACGTGGACAAGGCTGCGGCGCCCGCGCCGTTCGTTTCCATCTTCACCGCCAACGACGTGCGCCAACAGCATGGGCTGCAGACCGACGAGACCGAGCCCAACATTTTCGCGGTGGCGGCGGCGTGCGAAGTGTGCGGGAAACCAGCGGTGACAAATAATCCGAGAAGTCTCTGCGCGGTGCACAAAGCCTGACGTGGTAGAGACCTAGCTTGCTAGGTCTTGCCGGCGGCGCCGGGAGTGATGCTAGAGAGACGTTGCCAGCAACGTCTCTACGAAAACTATGATTCAGACTCTGGAATGGACCGACCGCGGGGTGCGCTTCATCGATCAGACGAAGCTGCCGACGGAAGAAACCTACGTCACCTGCAAGACCCATGAACAGGTGGCCGATGTCATCCGCAATATGGTGGTGCGGGGGGCACCGGCGATTGGCGTGGCCGCGGCCATGGGCATCGCACTCGGCGTGAACAATTCCAAGGCCGAGTCCAGCTGCGATCTCAAGCGCGAGTTCGATCAGATCTGCGACGTCATCGGCAAAACGCGGCCGACGGCAGTGAACCTTTTCTGGGCAATCCGGCGCATGCAGGAGAAATTCGAGAGCGTCCGAATCCGTCCCATTCCACAGATCAAGCAGGATCTGATCGAAGAAGCACAGCGTATGCATGCCGAGGACATCGCCGCCAACCAGGCCATGGGGCGCCACGGTGCCACCCTCATGCCCGCCGATGGCGGGGTGCTCACCCACTGCAACGCCGGAGCGCTCGCCACGGCGGGATACGGCACGGCGCTCGGCGTCATCCGTGCGGCGGTCGAACAAGGCAAAAAGATTCACGTCTATGCCGACGAGACCCGCCCGTTCCTGCAAGGTTCGCGGCTGACCGCGTGGGAGTTGATGAAAGACGGCATCCCGACCACGGTGATTTCCGACAATATGGCGGGCGCGATTATGCGGCAAGGCAAAATCGGAGCAATCGTGGTCGGAGCCGACCGCATCGCGGCCAACGGCGATGTGGCCAACAAGATCGGCACTTACACGGTGGCCGTGCTGGCCCGGGAACATAACATTCCGTTTTACGTGGCGGCGCCGATTTCTACGGTCGACTTGGCTTGCCCGGAGGGCAGCCTGATTCCCATCGAACAACGCAACGCCAAAGAAGTCACGCATATCGCGGGAAAGCAAATGGTGCCGGACGGAGTCGCAATAGAAAACCCCGCCTTTGACGTTACGCCGGCGAAGTACGTGGCCGCGATTATCACCGAGAGAGGGATCGCGCGCGCTCCCTATGAGGACTCTTTGCGGAAGCTCGCTGCGGATGGGGCTGCCGCACATCCATAGCCTCGCTTTACAAGTTTTTACGTCCCCAGTGCGCTACTTATTCGCCAGATTCGGGTTGGAAGTTTCAGGGAGGGCTCTCGTGCTAGGCTGAGCCCAAGTCCGACTCCGCTCCGGATTTTTCCATCAGGGGGATCTTATGTTGTCGCGCAAGGGTGTGATCTTGCCCATTGTTCCCGTTTTCCTTCTTCTTGCCTTTCTGTTGGCTTGCGGGGGCAGCCCTGTTAAGGCCACACCGCCTCCCACTGGCGGCTTCAGCAACAGCAGCCTGAAGGGAACGTATGTTTTCTCGGTTACCGGTTCTGACAGCCTCGGAAATTTTCTGGCAATAGCAGGCACCTTCACCGCGAACGGCACTGGCGGCAGCGGTGGCATTACTGGCGGCACGCTGGACATTAACGACTCCGGATTCACGGCTCCGGTGATGAACAATCCGATCACTGGTGGCACCTATCTGATTACCCAGGATGGACGCGGCCAGGCCACACTTACGACTGCGACGCCGTTTGGGTCATCCATCGAAGTTGACTTTGTGCTGACATCGAGCCAACACGGCTTGATCACCGAGTTCGACCGCAATGGTACTGGAAGTGGATCCCTGGACCTGCAGAGCCCGGCAAGCCAGCCGGCGGCCGGCACATACGTTTTTGGTTTGTCCGGGGTATCCGGTGTCAACGTTGGAACGGGAGGCCTGATCCCGGCAGCCACGGCGGGTGCGATCACGCTCGACGCATCTGGAGGCGGCACGGGTTCTCTGGACTACAACAACAACGCCGCAGAGTCCGTTCTTACGATCAACTCTGGCTCGACGGTAATGGTGGGAGGGACGCCCGGCAAGGCCACGCTCGTCACCAGCGGAGGCACGTTTAATTTTGACATCTACGCCGTAGATGCAACGCACCTGAAGTTCATTGAAACGGATTCGTTCCCAATTCTTGCCGGGGATTTATTTTCGCAGACAAGCTCCACTTTGCCCTCAGGTCAGTTGGTCTTCACGATGGCGGGCTTTGATTACGGAGCTGCGGCTCCCCTCGCGGTTGGAGGGCTGATGACGTCGAATGGAACGAGCACGATTAGCAACGGCGAGGAGGACTTCAATGATTCTGGCACGTCGGACACTACCCCGCAAAGCTTTTCCGGGACCATCACCTCTTCGGGTGGACGGTACGTGCTCCAACTGAATACCTTTGAAAATGGTGCGAGCGGGGCGATTGGGACCTTTACCTTTGCGGCCTACCCATCGAGCGGCGGTATCGAACTGGTGGAAGTCGACGGAAATGGCGTCTCGGCCGGAGTCGCATTCGTACAGAGCAGCACGTCCCTAGCTTCCGGACAAGGGTACGGGTTGAATCTGTCCGCCGCGAACATCAGTGGAATCAACGGGGGATTCGAAGAGGATGACATCGCCGAGTTCGTTACCAACGGCGGTGCCTTCAGCGGCATCGTCGACCTCAACGATCAGGGGCAGCCGAGCTTCAATCAGCGACTCCACGGCAACTACACTCTGGACTCGCCGGCGACTGGCCGCGGGGTGATGACCAGTAACCTGTTCAACGGGGCGTTCTACGTTGTGAGTGGCTCGGATGTGCTCTTCCTTGAAACCGACAGCACCCAACTCGGAGCGGGCGCATTTCAGGTGCAGAACGCAGGTGCCAAGTCGACTCTGACGGCCTCGCACCTGGCCATGTTGCGCTTGAAGCCGGGGGCGAAGGGTGCTTCACGCCGTCGTTGATCAGGGATAACGACCTTCCTGGTCTCGAATACGCGGAAATTCCCGTCCTAACGTCGCAGGGAGCGCGACCTTAGGATGGGGCACCACAATCTGATGCATGCCGCATCCTAACCTTCGGCCGTTTCCAGCTTTCTTGTCACGGAAGTGCGAGAGGCCATCCAACTTAGGATTCGATACAGCAATAACGCTCCGAGCACGGTGGCGTATTCCAGGGGCTTCTTCAAATCGGCTTTTACAAGCCAGATGTAGTGGATGACTCCGGCGGTGGCGCTGGCGTAAATCAGGCGGTGCAAGGCCTGCCAGCGCTTGCCGCCTAGCTTGCGGATCGACCACTTGGTGGAAGTAAGGGCGAGCGGGATCATCAGGGTGAACGCCGTCATGCCCGCCGTGATGAATTTACGCTTGGCGATGTCGGCCAGCATTTCATGGACGGCGAAGAATTTGTCGAGCCAGAGGTAAGTCATCAGGTGCAGCACGCCATAGAAGAACGCGAACAGGCCCAGCATGCGGCGCAGGCCGATCAGCCAGTACTGGCGCGTGAGCCGGCGCAGGGGCGTGATCGACAATGTACCCAACAGGAACCTCAGGGTCCAATCGCCGGTGGCGTGGGTGATGGCTTCGATTGGATTGGGGCCCAGCGCGGAATGGAAGCCACGCCAGATGAGAACTCCTAGCGGGGCCAGGCAGGCCAGAAAAACCACGGGTTTGAGGTAGCGAAGCATGGACCAAAGTGGCCGGTCCCGACGGTTTCGTGTCCGGTTCCGAGTGTAGCGCAGCCGTCTCGGCAAGCTCTGTCGAGAAGCCCCGCTTCTCGCGCCAAGCACGCGCGAGAAATGGGGTACCCCCGACCTTCACCCGGTCCGGTCGGCCGACTTCAAAAATATTTTTTCAAATCCATTCCGTTGTACAGGCTGGCGACCTGGTCGCCGTAGCCATTGAACATCAGGGTGGGACGCTTGAAGAATTCGCCGAGTCTTCGTTCCTTGGCCTGGCTCCAGCGCGGGTGGTCTACGTTGGGATTCACGTTCGAGTAGAAACCGTATTCCTGCGGCGCAGAAATGTTCCAGGTATTTTGCGGCTGCTTCTCGGTGAAGCGGATGCGCACGATCGCCTTGGCGCTCTTGAACCCGTACTTCCACGGCACGACGATGCGGATCGGAGATCCATCCTGATTCGGGAGCTCCTCGCCGTACATGCCGAAGCAAAGCAGCGTGAGCGGATTCATAGCTTCGTCCATGCGCAGACCTTCCACGTACGGCCAGATCAACACATTTCGCTGCTGGCCGGGGTATTGCTTCAGATCGTAGAGGGTGGTGAACTCCACGAATTTCGCCTTGCTGGTGGGGTTGACACGCTTGATGAGTTCGCTGAGCGAGAAACCGACCCAGGGTACGACGATCGACCACCCTTCAACGCAGCGATGGCGGTAGATACGCTCCTCGGGAGCAGCCATCTTGATGATCGCGTCCACATCCAAGTCCTGCTTTTTGTCGACTTGGCCGTCGATCTTCACTTTCCACGGCCGGGTGCGGAAATTCTTGGCGAGTTCGGCTGGTCCATCCTTGTCCGTGGAGAACTCGTAATAGTTGTTGTAGTGGGTGACATCTTTGTAAGGAGTAACGGTCTCGGTCGTACTGAACCGACTCTTTGTGATGGCGTCAATTTTGTTGCCCGCAAGAGCGACGGTGGACGGTGCAGCCAACTCGCGCACGCCGACGCCAGTGGCAACGGCGGCCCCGGCGATGGCGGCGCCTGCAAGAAATTTGCGGCGGTTCAGGTATACCGTTTTCGGGGTAACCTCCGACGAACGAATGTCTGCGGCTTTTTTGATGAGCATCTGATCCCCCGTCGCGTCGGCGACGTCCACCCCCACGGACTTGGCTGCCTACATTTTCAATCAGATAGGACGCCGGTGGGAGAAAAAAGTTGCATGGGAATCGCGGGCAACAGGGAGGAATCGCAGGCGAGAACACTATCCCAAGACTTCTCTTACTTTCCGCGACAGATTCTGTAACGTGAAGGGTTTCTGCAAGAACGCGGTGCCACTCTGAATGGAACCTTCGCTCAGAATCGCGTCTTCGGTATATCCAGAGAGAAACAGGACTTTGGCCGCGGGGCGGGTCAGGGAGAGGCGCTCAACCATTTCTCGGCCACCCAAGCCGGGCATGACGACATCGGTAATGACGAGATCGATGTTTCCCATGTGGCGGGCCGCGGCTGCCAAGCCGGCTTCCCCATTCTCGGCATCCACCACATTGTATCCCTTGGCCTCAAGCGTATCGCGCACCAGTTGGCGCACTGACTCCTCATCTTCGACTAGCAGGATCGTCTCGGTGCCGCCGGCGGTTGCGCCTGCGACTGGAGCCGCGTGTTTTTCGGTGGTCCCCTCAACTTGCGGCAGGTAAATATGGAAGCTGGTGCCGTGCCCTAATTCACTCTGCACGATGACATAGCCTCCACTTTGTTTCACGATGCCGTATACGGTCGACAGGCCCAGGCCGGTTCCTTTGCCCTTTTCCTTGGTGGTGAAGAAGGGTTCAAAAATGCGCGACTGGGTTTCCTTGTCCATTCCTGTGCCCGTATCGGTGACCGACAGCATTACGTAGTTGCCGGGGTGGATGAAGGTTTGCCCACGGCGATGGCTCTCATCGAGCACGAGGTTGTGGGTCTGGATGGTGAGCCTGCCGCCGGCGGGCATCGCGTCCTTGGCATTGACGACCAGGTTCATCAGGACCTGCTCGAGCTGACCTGCATCGGCGCGGACGTGGCCCGCCTTGGGAGCCAGCTTGGCGACTAGTTCCACGTTCTCGCCAATTAGCGGCCGCAGCAGACGCTCCATGTCGGCGACGATCGCATTCACGTCCACCACTTTGAGTTCGAGCAATTGTTTGCGGCTGAAGGCCAGCAGTTGCCGGGTCAGGGTGGTGGCGCGGTCGGAAGCCTGCTGGATGGCCGTGGCTTTCTCACGCAAAGGATGATCGAAATCGAGGCCGGCGAGAATTACTTCGGCGTAACCGCTGATGACCATCAGCAGATTGTTGAAGTCGTGGGCCACCCCGCCCGCGAGCCGGCCGACGGCTTCCATTTTCTGCGCTTGCCGGAACTGATCCTCAAGTGCGCGGCGGTCGGTGACATCCTCAGCAATGGCTTCGAGGACATCGGCCGGTTCGTCGGCGCTGCTGACCGCCCGCCCGCTGATCCGAACCGTGATCGCGCTGCCGTCTCTGCGTTTCCATTTGACTTCGATCCCGTCCAGACGTCCGGTGCACCGGAATTCTTCGATCAGGCGGGTGTGCTCGTCGGCTTTGGCGAAGATGTCCTTTTCCGGGTCAAGGAGAAGCACTTCCTCCGCTGCGCTATAGCCGAGCATCGAGATCAGAGCCGGGTTGACGTCCAGGAATCTGCCTTCCAGACTGGAGCGGTAGATTCCGTAGACGGAACTCTGCACCAGCGAGCGGTAGCGCGCCTCAGATCGCCGCAGAGCCTGCTCGTTGTGCTTGATCTCGACGGCACTAGCGAGCTGACGCGCGACGAAGGTGAGAATCTCCTTGTCACGCTCGCCGTAGCGAGTGTCCTTCGAATAGGTCTGCACCACCAGGGCCCCAAAAGTATGATGGCCAACCTTCAGTGGGACTCCCATCCAGTCCAGGGAGCGTGAGCCGTTGCGCGCGACTTCCCCGCGATCCTCCATGGCTTCGAGCACTTCGGGCGTGGCCAGCAGCGGCTCTCCGGTGCGAATGAGGTAGTCGGTCAATCCCTTTCCCATCTTCTTCGACGGGGGCGCCGTGTCGAACTCATCGACAAAATAGGGGAAACTCACCAACTCGGTGGCGGGATCGTAGAGGGCGATGTAAAAGTTCCGCGCGTACATCAGTTCGTCGACAATGCTGTGCACGGCGGTGTAGAACTGTTGCAGATCGTGGGCGCTGCTGCTCTGCTCGGCGATGCGGTAGAGCGCCGAACTCAGCGCCTCCACGCGCGTGCGATCGCTAATATCGTGGTAGCCGGCGTAGAATCCGGCGATCTTGCCGTCGAGCAGCAGCGGCGCACACGACACGGAAACATCCAGCAGACTGCCGTCTTTCTTTCTGCGCTGGGTTTCGAGGGTGATGCGCTCGCCTTTCTCGAGAGCTTGGTTCACCCACTGCGACTCGGCCAGCCGTTCGGGAGGTACGACCAGACGTTCCAACGGTTGTCCAATCACTTCGGCCGCCGCGTATCCGAACATGCGGACGAACTGATCACTGGCCCAGAGCACGCGCTGCTCGTTGTCGGCGATGCTTAACCCGTCCGGCGAAGCTTGAAACATCTGCTCCAGAAATTGGAGCCGAGTTTCAGCGCCCAGTTGATTCTTCCCGGAGGATTCAGAGAGGGAAGGGACGGGGCAGGATAATGCCGAGCACGAACTTGCGGCGGTCGAGGCGCTTTCCGGCTGCACCCAGGTCGGAGGAACTCCAGCCTGGAGCGCCTTTTGCAGGCGCCGGGCGCGCGCGACTTCCCGTTGTCCGGATTGGGTGACACGTTCACCCATACGCGAATTCCCCCTCAAAACATCGCCGCCGTTCGCATGGTAGAGCGCTAGGTACTGGCTCGAAAGTTACGGGGGTAATCCCGGAACGGCCAAAACCCGAACTGGGCACGGGACTCCGGGTCCTTCGTAACTTGGAGCGCGGCGCCCTCCATCTTTATGCTCTACGCTGGAAGAGCGCGCCCCCGCGTCGAGTCATCTTCCGTAGCGCAGGAGGACCATGTCTCCGCTCGTTCAGCGAACTCGTGCCGTACCCGCCCGACAGCCCGACCCGACCGATCAGCACTGGAGCATGCTCATGTTCGAAAGTTTGTCGGCTGGGGTTCTGGCGGTCGGAATTGGCCTCGCGGCGGTCCTGGCGGTGGTGGGCGTTTACCTGGTGATCGTCTGGCCGCTCACGTTCTGGGACCTCGCCAACCTCGGTCTGGAACAGTACGGATCCTGGACGGATACCATCTTGTGGTCGATCTTCGCGGGAGGATCTTTGGCCGGATATTGGTGTTTTAGCGGCGCTGCTTTCAAAGCCAAATCTAAGCGCAGGCCATCTGCCTCCGCAACGCGGACCCGACGATAACGACGGTTGGTGGTTGGTCGTTTTGGTTGGCTTTATCGGTCGAGGGCCGGGTCTGAGCCAACGGCGAACGACTAACCACCAACGACCCGTCGCACGGCGACGAACGTTACTTTGGTGAGGCTCCGTCGATACCTTCGGCGTGACACAATGGCCCCACTGAATCTCAGGCTACGCGTTTCACACACTGGGAGAAGTCTTACGCAAGTGCGGTGCGGCCCAGTTGCGGAGAAAATAACCTTTGCAGAGGGAAACGGATGAATGTTTATGGGGCGGGAGCGAAAGCTTTTTGTCTGCGCACTACGCGGTTGCTGGTCTTGATCGTTGGGATCACCGCCTCCTCGGCGTTGGCTCAGGCTCCGGGAGTCAGCGATAACTCAATTCTGGTGGGATCATGCTCGGCACTGGATGGACCGGCGCGTTTTCTGGGAAACCAGACGGTTCTGGGAGCCACGACCTACCTTCATTCCATCAACGACGACGGCGGAGTCTTCGGGCGCAAGGTGCAACTGCTGGCCTTTGACGACGGCTACGATCCGGACAAGGCCCCGGCATGCTTCAAACGCATGTCCAGGGAGGGAGTGTTCGCGCTGGGATTCTTCGTGGGTACGCCCACCGCCAAAGTGTACGTGCCGATGGCGCAGGACGAGAAGATCCCGGTCGTGGGCCTGTTCACCGGTGCGCAGATGCTGTACGAGCCGCTCAAGCACTACGTTATCAACGTACGGGCGTCATATTACGACGAGACGCGGGAGCAGGTGGACAAGTTGTGGGATGTGAACGTGCATAAGATCGGCGTGTTGTACCAGGACGATGCGTTCGGCAAGGCGGTGCTGGACGGAGTAAGGCTGGCGCTGCAGAAGCACAACTCCACCCCGGCGGGTCTGGGCACGTTCGCGCGCAATACCATGGACGTCGACGCCGGACTCAAAGAGGTGATGACGGCGCGTCCGCAAGCCGTGGTCCTGGTAGGGCCCTATGCGCCGGTGGCGGCGATTGTGAAAAAAGCGCATGCTGCGGGATGGCGGCCACTGTTTCTCACCGTGTCCTTCGTCGGGACCGAGGAATTCATCAAAGAAGCCGGACCTGACGCGGAGGGCACGATCATCACCCAGGTCGTTCCGCCCTACGATCGCACCGACTACCCGACGGTTGCCCTCTACCGGAAGTTGCTGGGGAAGTACTATCCGGACACGGCGCCAAGTTTCGTGAGCCTCGAAGGCTTTGTAGACGCGATGGTGCTGGTCGAGGGACTGAAGAGGGCAGGAAAGGACCCAACGCGAGAAAAGTTCATCACGGGGATCGAGTCGATTCACGAGATGAACGTCGGCCTGGGATCGAAACTAGTCCTGAAGTTCGGCCCGGCGGACCACAAGGGGTTCGATGAAGTTTATCCAACCGTGGTGCACAACGGGCAGCCAGTCTTGCTGACGGATTGGACGACGGTGGGCAAGTAAGCGAGCAGACTTTTGAAACTTGCGCCCAGTTTTCCAAGCTGGGCGCAACACTAAAGACACTGCGCGGCGCAAAAGTGCGCCCCTGCCAGATAAGAACCCAACCCTGCCATAAAAGTTGCAGGTCACGAGCCCCGTACCGGGAGTCCGTTTCAAGCCGCCATACATGCATCTTCGGGGCATCCCTCGGCATCGAAAGAATTAACCAGATGGTTAGTTCGTAAAATTTTGTCAACGGGTCGGAGGTGACCTCTATGACTAGCAACAAAAGTATGACGAGCAACAAAAGCTTTCGAAGATTGGCGGGATCGTTCCTTGCCGTGGGGCTGTTGAGCATAGCGCTCGTGGCCCAGACGCCAGCGGCTTCCCGCTACGACAATCAAATTCAGCCTACGGTAACGCACAAGCTGGCCGCCAAGAGCCAGTTCGGCGATGTCAAGGCGAGCGTGGAAGACGGCATCGTGACCCTCACGGGCACGGTGGATCTTTACCAGCGCAAGCTCGACGCCGCGAAGCTGGCGCGCAAGACGGCCAATGTGCAGGGTGTGCGCAACCTGATTACCGTGGCCGGTCCGAATGTGCCGGATGCGCAACTCGCCGAAAAGCTTGCCACGAAGCTGCGCTACGTCCGCGAGGGCTACGACAGCACCTTCGACTACTTCGCTCTGGGAGTGAAGGATGGAGTGGTCACGGTGGAGGGTCAGGATCGAACCGGGGTTGGGCGCGACGAAGCTTTCGCTGACATCGCGAACATGGCTGGCGTCAAGGATGTGGTCGACAATATCTCGATCGAGCCGGTTTCGATATTCGACGACGGATTGCGGCTGCGTGCTTTGCGGGCCATCTATCGCGATCCCGTGTTGAGCAAGTACGCCCTGGATCCAGGACGGCCGATTCGGATCATCGTCGCGAACGGTCACGTGACGCTCTATGGTACGGTCGACAGCACGTTGGATAAGCAGGTTGCCGGATTGAAAGCTAACCAGCTTTTCGGCGCCTTCAGCGTGGACAACAAGCTGCAGGTCGAATCGAAGTCGAGCCAGCAGGGAATGTAAGTTGATGTAGCGGTGAGGGAGAGGGCGCGGAGAAAGGCCGCGCCCTTTTTCATTTCCCAGGCGTGTGCTCGTACGGCAGCTGGGTGTAGCGCTCCTTCTCCACTTCGACAATCAGCGCGACGCGGCCTTCTGGATTGCGGAACGGGAAGGGCCTGCCCGTGTATTTGTGCGAGATAGGATCCATAAATTTCAGGTCAGGATCGGGACGGCGCTCGATGACGCGGCCGCGGATCTGAACTTCTTCATAAGGATTGGTGAAGTCCACAATCGATAGCGCCACCCGCGGGTCGCGCCGCGTATTCTTGCCCTTGAGTGAGTTCTCACCGGTGCAGATGACGATGTGCTCTCCCTCGCGGCCAATCCACACCGGAGTGGCATTCGGCGAGCCGTCGGACATGAGCGTGGCGAGGTGGGCGAAGTTGGGACGGTTAATCAATTGCTTTGCGTCGGAAAAGAGCGTGACCGCCATCTAGGACTCCTTTGCGGGCGGACTTCTGCTTTCGGACTTAGGCTAAGCGGTTGATGAGTGAGGCGACGTATCCGGCGCCGAAGCCGTTATCAATATTTACCACGCTGACGTTCGAGGCGCAGGAGTTGAGCATGCCGAGAAGCGCGGCGAGGCCCTCAAACGATGCGCCGTAGCCAACGCTGGTGGGGACCGCGATCACGGGAACGCCGACCAGGCCACCCACAACGCTGGGCAGCGCACCCTCCATGCCGGCGCAGACGATCACCACACGCGCTTGGGTCAGCGCCTCGCGATTCGCAAGCAGACGGTGAATGCCGGCGACGCCGACGTCATAGAGGTGTGCGACCTCGTTGCCCATCAGTTCGGCGGTGACGACGGCCTCCTCGGCAACGGGAATGTCACTGGTGCCGGCTGAGACCACGGCGATCGTGCCCTTGCCGTGTTTTGTTTTGTCACGCTGAAGAACGATGGCGCGAGCGAGCTCGCGATATTCGGCGGAGCGGACTTTTGTCTTCACGGCGGCAAACTGCGTCGCGCTGGCGCGCGTGGCCAGGATGTTGCCCTCATGCTTCGCGAGGCGGGAGAAGATTCCGGCGACCTGTGCGGGCGTCTTGCCTTCTCCGAGAATGACTTCGGGCATGCCGGCGCGCAGGGCGCGGTGATGATCGACTTTCGCGAAGCCAAGGTCCTCAAAGGGCAGGTGGCGCAGGCGGTCTACTGCGTCGTCCGGCGAAAGTTTGCCCGAGCGGACCTGCGCGAAAAGTTTGCGGATGGATTCGGCGTTCAACAAGCACTCAAACCTCGGCATTCAACCAAGCCGGGTCTAGCTTAGCATTCAGGAATGATCGCGAACTAGGCGTGAGCGGCGCGGGAGAGCGGACGAGAGATCGACCGGAGCTTGCCGATGACTGCAGTGCAGACTTTGCGCGCCATTCCGGGCTCATCGAGGTGGGCGAGGAACAGGCGGCGCAGGCCGCTGGGCGCGATTTTGCCCGCCAGGTAAGCGTCGTAGATCTGGCTGCCGATGCGGCCGCCTAAATCACATGCGGCAGATTCACACTTGCCTGGTTCAGATCGAACGGCTGCCTGCGCCGCCTTTTCGCAAAGGGCGCGCGATAGCGGTTCGGAGTCGGCTGGGTCCGGAGCGGTCCTGGATGGATACAGGACGCGCGCACCGAAGTAGGCTACTGCGTGCTCGATCGTCCGAGCGTAGAACTCGTCGATCGCGAGGCGGCGAGACCCGTTCTCCGGATCGGCATTCGCGACCGGGGCGCTGCCGTTGAGTCGTCGCGGCAGCCCCTGGCAGGCGTGATGCAGGAACCGGGCCGCATCTTCGGCGGCGTGCATCATTTGGAACTCGCGGATGTAGAACGCGTTCACCTGCGGCAGATAGGCGCTGCCGCGATTTTCGACGCTGGCGAGCATGGACTCTCGATCCTGATCGCCGATGCCATGGCGCGACAGCAGGCGGCGCAACATCGCGTCGGAGGAATTGCCATACACCTCCGGCAGCATGTCGACGAGAAATTTGGGCTGGGTTCCGTTGTGAGGCGCGTAGCGGTTGATCTCGAGGAAGCTGGCCAGGCTGTCAATCAGGTTGTAGATCGTGGGGGCAAAGTCGGGGCCGTCGTCCGCGCGGCTCCAGCGATCAAGGAACAGGCGATAGCTCTCGTACTTTTCCAACGGTGTGGCATTGAAGACGCAGAGCACATCATCGTTGACGCGAACGGCTTCCACTTTGTCTGCACGTTCCCCGGCGGCCCGCCAGTAGAGCGCGTCGATATTCTGCAGTACGGTCAGAACTCTTGTGCCCGGCATCTGCTTCCGCAGAATTCGCGGCAGGTGCCCGGGTGCGAGGTGGGACTCGCCGAAGAGCACGAAGATGACGGCATTGGGATGGCGTTCGCGGATTTCTGCGATTTTGGCGGCGGCGTGGCGGTCGCGAGCTCCAATCTTGCGCAGGTCTTCGCGCGGCATGCAGTCCAGGCCATAGACGGCTTCCGCGTGATCGCGCGCGGTGACCAGCAATTCGTGAAACGGAGTCCAATCGTATCCCCAGTCCAGGTCGAAACGGATGCGCTGGCGAAGCTCGTTCTCGTCGATTTCGCGGCGCCACCATTCATCGAGGATGTGCTGGTCGCGCGCGAAAATGGTTTCCACGCCCAGTACGACGGGGCGGTCGCCGGCCAGGGCGCGCTGCTCGAGCAGAGACGCCGCATGGCGCTGAGCCGCCGCCAAGGCGTGGTAGTCGCCGATAAGAACCACGTCGGCCTCTCGCAGAGCGGTCTGAACCTGTTCGGAGTTCAGCAGCGAATCGTAGTCGCGAAAAGCCTGATTAAACTCGCGGAGATATTTACGGCGGCCATGCGAATCCTGGGCGCGGATTTCGCGCTCCACTCCGGCCAGCGCGTGCCGTTCGGCGGCGCTGCGGCGGTCTCGGAGATTGGTGGTCGAGGACATCAGCTTCTAGTTGCTGGCTCCTGGCTTCTAGCCCGTTCGTCTTGACTTCTGCGACGCGGCATCCCTATGCTCCAGAATTCGGGCGACGACGCCTCCCTGGAGCCTATTTGCCCAATCCCCCGCAAAACTTGACGGTAGCGACCACCGGGGCCAGCGGCGCCATCTTTCTGCGGCACTTGCTGCTTGCGGTCGGCCGCGACCAACGCGTCACGACCGTGAACTTCATCGCGTCCGACAGCGCTCTTCGGGTCATGGCTGAAGAGCTGAATCTGAAAGGACGATCCAGTCTCGTCGACCGCATTCTCGGTTTTCCCGTAGGGCGTTCCGCGCGCAAGATCCAACTGCAATCGAACGCTGACATTGGCGCGAACGTGGCCAGCGGGTCGTATCCCGCCGATGCCATGGTTGTGATCCCGTGCAGCGTCGGCACTTTGGCCCGCATCGCCAACGGCGCGGCCTCGCATCTGATCGAGCGCGCGGCAGACGTCACGCTCAAAGAGAAGCGTCCTCTGGTTCTGTGTGTACGCGAAACGCCGCTCAATAAAATTCATATCCGCAACCTGTATCGGGCCGCTGATGCCGGGGCAACGATCTTTCCGCTCATCCCGGCTTTCTACTACCGGCCTGCTTCTTTAGATGAGATGGCCCGCGAGTTTGCTTATCGCGTGCTGGCCCATCTGGGGCTGCCTCAGGCCTCGGCCTTCCGCTGGAAAGGCTGACGGCTCAGCGACTTACTTCCTTCAGGAAAATCATCAACTCCACCTGCTGTGATCGCCACAGTACCAGGAGGATTTCAGTGTAGAGAGCCAAAGGTGCTGGTCCCAGATGCCCGCCGGACATGTACGCCGGAATTTCCTCTGTAACGCCCATGATTTCCAGAGGGTCAGACGCATACGGCTAGCGTAGAATGCGTGCAATTTCGGAGGATGACTATGTTCAGGCGATGGCGCATGGGGTGGGTGGCGCTGATGGCGACGATGCTTGTGGGTGCGGCATATACGGCGGATGACCGCAATCCTTTGGCGGGAGATGTCAAGGCGGCGAAAGCTGGGGAGTACGAGTTCCGCATCAACTGCGCGCTGTGTCATGGTTTGGGCGCGCGCGGCGGAGGCCGTGGGCCGGATCTGACGCGGGCGCAGAAGAAGCATGCGCACTCCGACGCGGACATGTTTCAGATCATCAGCAACGGCATTGCCGGGACTGCCATGCCAGCCAACGGGACCAACGGCCAGGGGGTGGGCATGACCGACGAGGAACTCTGGCAGATCATCACCTACATTCGCAGCCAGGAGGTGAAGGCTCCGGCTCAGGGGCTCGCGAACGCGGCGCATGGCAAGGATTTGTTTTATGGCGACTCGAATTGTTCATTGTGCCACATGGTCTCAGGGAAGGGAGGGCGGTTGGGCCCAGATCTAACAGCTGTCGGGGGTTCGCGGACGCGCGAAGCGATCATTGATTCGGTGCGGAATCCTAGCCGGCGGCTGGCTTGGGGATTGACCGAGGCTACGAAGGAATTTCCGCAGGAGTATGAGAGCGTGACGGCGGTGACCGAGGACGGCAAACAGATCAAAGGGGTCGCGCTGAACGAAGACAGCTTCAGCGTGCAGATTATGGATGCGAACGAGCGCATTCATCTGCTGGACAAAGACAAGCTGCGATCGTTTCACAAGAGCCGGGAGTCGGCGATGCCGAAATACGACGCTGATGTCTTGAGCGACAAGGATTTGGAAGACATCGTGGCGTATCTGATCAGCGTGGGGGCGAAATGAGTGGACGGGAAAGCGGTAATAGCGGAAAAAAAGCTTTTAACCGCGAAGGTTGCGAAGAAGATCCGCAAAGATCGCTGCGCCTGCGGATTGGTTTCATTGTTTGTGCCATCGGCTTTTCACTGCCCAGTTTCTTTACCACGCAGAGTCAGGCCCAGGTCACATTCGAGCGCTTGGTCAATTCCGCGAAAGAGCCGCAGAACTGGATGACTTACTCTGGCGATTATTCCGGGAAGCGGCATAGCGGTCTCGACCAGATCACTGTGACCAACGTGCACACCATGGTGCCGAAGTGGGTGTATCAGACGGCAGCGACGGGAAAGCTGGAGACTTCGCCGCTGGTTGTTGACGGAATTCTCTATGCGACGGCGCAAGACAACCGCGCGTTTGCGCTCGATGCGCGCACGGGGCGGCCCATTTGGATGTATCAGCGTGCACTGCCCGGGGATATTCGTCCCTGTTGTGGGCGCGTGAATCGCGGCTTGGCGATTCTGGGGGACAAGGTTTTTCTGGGGACGCTCGATGCGCATGTGATCGCGCTCGACGCCAAGACCGGAGCCGTGGTTTGGGACACGGTCGCGGCCGACTATCGGATCGGGCACAGCTTCACGGTTGCGCCACTCGCGGTCAAGAATCTGATTGTGATCGGAGTGTCCGGCGGTGAGTATGGAGTGCGGGGATTCATTGATGCCTACGATGGGGATACGGGCGACCGCAGATGGCGGTTCTACACTGTGCCCGGTCCCGGGGAACCGGGTCACCAGACGTGGGAAGGCGATTCGTGGAAGGTGGGCGGCGCGCCGGCCTGGAACACCGGAACGTATGATCCTGAGACGAATCGGATTTTCTGGCCCACGGGAAATCCTTCGCCGTCGAATCGCGGCGAGGGGCGGGCGGGCGACAATTTGTTCAGCAATTCCTTGCTGGCGCTGAATGCCGACACCGGCAAAATGAACTGGTATTTCCAGTTCACCAAGCACGACGAGCATGACTGGGACGCGACCCAGCTTCCGGTGATGCTCGACGCGGGCGGCAAGCATCTCATCGCGCAGGCTGACCGCAACGGATTTTTCTACGTGATCGATCGCACGACAGGCAAGCTGATTTCGGCGACGCCGTACGGGAAGATTACCTGGAGTGACAAGAAGGACGCGGAGGGGCGTCCGGTGGCGAACAATCAAGCCTCGCCGACGTTCGAAGGGCGCACCATCTGTCCGGGGGCATTGGGGACGACCAATTTTATGGCCCCGACTTACGATCCGCAGACGGGCTTGTTTTACGTAACGGCGCGCGACCAATGCGACACCTTCAGCACAGCGCCTCAGCCTTATGAAGCCGGGCACGCTTATTACGGGAGCGCGTATTTTCCTTCCGAAGAGGCCGAGCCTTACCTGGGATTTCTGAAGGCGATTGATCCCGCGACAGGCGAGGTGAAGCAAAACTTTCAGCACACCTCGCCGACATGGTCGGGAGTGCTATCGACGGCGGGAGGGGTCGTCTTCAGCGGCGATGCAGAAGGAAACTTCATTGCCTTCGATGCCGCGTCGCTCAAGCCCCTGTGGCACTTCCAGATGGGCGGGGCAGTCTACGCGCCGCCGATGGCCTTCGCGGTGGACGGGAAAGAATATGTGGCCATTGCGGCGGGCAGCGCCGTGTATGCCTTTGGGCTACCATAGACCTGTGAGCTAGCGGACTAGACGGACTGAACCCGTCCGTCATTCGACCAGTCCAGCCGCAGCCCGAGCTCCAACCTGAATAAACTTTAATGTTTTATTGACAGATTATTAACAAGGCGCTCGTATAAGGACGCATTCGTCGATTTCTTGGAGGTGGTGTGTGAGTGTGGGACCGGCTGGTCGATGCGTTTTCTTGACCTTCCTGTTGTGCAATGTGCTTTGGGTTGCAGAAACGTCCGCCCAGGAACGCCGAGGAACTATCACCGGCCGCGTCACGGACGCCAGCCAGGGGGTGCTGCCCGGAGCACGCGTGGAATTGCAGCCTACGGGGAAGAGTGCGATCTCGAACGACCAAGGCGAGTTCACAATCACCGAGATCGCGCCGGGTAAGTACACGTTGACGGTGTCCTACGTTGGGTTTGACCCATTTTCCACGGACGTCAACCTTACCGGCGAAGCTGCGTCGCGAGTGGAGGCAGTGTTGCAGATTGGGAAACACAACGAGGTTGTCACCGTGAGCGGGGGGCGAGAGCGCGGTGAAGCCGAGGCTATCAACATCGAGAAAACCGCCGACAACATCGTTCAAGTGCTGCCGAATGAGGTCATCACCAGTCTTCCGAACACCAATATCGCCGACGCCGTGGGCAGGCTACCCAGCGTTTCGCTCGAACGGGACGAGGGAGAGGGCAAGTACATCCAGATTCGAGGCACCGAGCCACGCCTCAGCAATGTCACGATTGACGGCATTCACGTGCCATCGCCGGAGGGCGTGCGCAATGTGAAGCTCGACGTAATTCCCGCCGACCTGGTTGACCTGGTGGAAATCAACAAGACCCTGTCCGCCAACCAGGATGCGGACGCGATCGGAGGCTCAGTCAACCTCGTCACCAAGCGAGCCACCGACAAACCGTACGTCAGCCTCTTGGGCATGGGCGGATACACGCCGATCAGCGGAAGCAGGAATCTGTATCAGTTTGATGCAACGGCTGGTCAGCGCTTCGGCACTGACAAAAAAATCGGCCTGCTTTTTGGGGGCAGCTACGACTACAACGCGCGTGGGATTGATGACCTCGAGCCAGGGCAGGCGGTGAGCACGCTGCCTAATGGGAGTGTGTTTGTAGGGCCCAACACAGAGAGTATACGCAACTACCACTACGACCGTAAGCGTTACGGCTTCGACGGAGAGGCGGACTACAAACTGGGTGACATGTCCTCCGTCTATTTGCGCGGCCTGTTCGCCAAGTTCAAAGATTATGGCGAAGACTGGATCTATACGCCGTCAATCACCAATTTCATAACGGACCCCGCAGATCCGAACAATACTTGTGGAATCACCGCGACGAGTGGTGTGCAGGGTTGCGGAGGCATGGCTTTCACAGACGTGTACCGTACGCCGGCGCAGCAGATCTTCAGTGTGCAGGCGGGGGCTCGGCACGCGTCAAGAAGTACTCTGATCGCTTATCGGGTTGCGCTATCGGAAGCCCAATACACGGGCGGCTTTGCATTTGGCGGCTTTGGCGGCCCCGGCTCTGGCAACAACAGCGTGGCGTTCGCGGTCGACACAAAAAACCCCTTCATTCCCAAGTTTCCCGTCCTGAACGGAGTGAATATCTACGATCCCAGCCAGTACCAGTTGAGCTTTGCCGACAATGAAAACGACAACGTTTTTGAACGCGACTTCGTTGGCGACATTTCGCTGAACAAGCAGTACTCGGTGGGCTCGCATTACAGTTCTTTTCAAATCGGCTTTAAGGGTTGGGATGCCACGAAGACTTCCCGTTTTGACAGAGAGAACTTCAGCGTGCCCACCACGGGACTGCTGATGAGCCAGGTTTTAAGCAACTTCAGGGACAACAACTACTATTTCGGGAACCTGACCTACGGGCCCGTTACCGATTACACAAAGATTCTGGCCGCGGTCCAGGGCGGAGGAACTACTCCCAATATTCCGTACAACTTACAGAACTCTTTCAACATTGCGGAGCGCATTTGGGCGGGATACGTGATGAACACGATCAGTTTCGGCCGTCTGAGGCTGCAGGCTGGTTTGCGGATCGAATCGACCGAAGATACGCTCGGCGCGGTAAATGTTGTAGTGGACCCCAATCACGAGGGACAGTTCATAGTTACTCCGGTCTCGACCAACAATACTTACGTCAATCCGTTCCCGAGCGTCCAGGCGCAGTACCGCTTCGGCTCGGACACAATACTCCGGGCAGCCTATGGGATGGGGATCGCGCGTCCCAACTTCGGCGATTCTGCCCCCTATTTTACGGAGGATCCCAATTCCTTTCCGAGATTCAGGGCGGGGAATCCAAACCTCAAGCCAACTCACGGACAGAACTTCGATCTGCTGGCGGAGCATTACTTGAAGTCACTGGGTCTTATCCAAGGCGGTTTCTTTTACAAGACCTTGACCGATCCGATTTACACCTTGCTCGTGCCTTATCACGACGCCTTCGAAAACATTCTGGTCAACGGACCAAACGCTTACATCCTGGGATTTGAGGGGGCCTGGCAACAGCGTTTGTCCTTCTTGCCCGGCGCGCTGAACAGAATGGGCGTGCGGGCGAATTACAGCTACACGACTTCGAGGGCCACCCTTCCCGAAGCCAGCGGGCGCAGCGACCATCCAACCCTGCTCCGCACCGCACCGAACAACTGGAACATCGACGTAACCTACGACAAGAAGGGTTTCTCCGCCCGCATGGGCCTGACCCACAACGACGCAAATATCTGGTTCTACGGCGGCAGCAATGCGAAGGATCCGACAGGCGACACCTATCTCTATCCTCACACCCAGGTGGACGCACAGGTGAGCTACTGGATTCCACGCAGCCATGGCCTTCAGGTCGTCGTTTCCGGACTGAATCTGAACAACGAAGTTTTTGGCTTCTATCAAGGAGCGGAGCAATATCCCATACAACGCGAGTACTACAACCGGACGATCTCCGCCGGCCTCCGCTGGACGCCGTTTTATAAGGAGAGGCCGTAATCGCTGCAGAACGGGTGTCTTCTGTTGCTGCCTTCGATACCCACTTTCGTGCCAGTTGACGCACAGGGCGATTTCATACTAATGTGCGAATACACCGGAAAGGAGGTGGTCTGATGACAAGTTCTGATGGCAGTAGTTGGGGTGTTCAAAGACCAGGTGAGGTGGCTGAGACTTAGAGCGGGTTGCTCTAAGCGGGGCTTCAGGGCCGCGGCAACGATAGCACGCCGCGCCGGAAGCTACAGCCCGCACACTAACCGGTGAGTAAGGATTGATTCCGCCTGACGCAGGTCGGTCAGGAACCCGGAGTTGCCGTAGAGGCCACGTAGAGTGACCACCTCTTGGTCAATCCCAAACAGTCCACCGGGCGGCCCGCAGGCTTCGTGCCTGCGGGCCGTTCTGTTTCTGGGGAGTCTGGCCACAGCCCATCGATTTGGATTGGAGTATGATTCCCTGCCATGGCGATGATCGATCCCGAGCAGGAGCGGCGGCGCTTGGCCGAGTTCTACTCCGGCCAGATGGATGGGGAGTTGGAGAAAGTCGCGACACAGGCCTGCGAACTCACCGAACTCGCGCGCGCGGCTTTGAAAGCTGAGCTAGGCCGGAGAGGCCTGGAGACGAAACTGATCGAAACAGCTCCCGTCGTTTTCAAAAAGCCGGTGCCGGTCATGCCCGGCGATCCTCCGCCGCCAGCGCCACCGGCCCCACCTTCTGCGCCCGACGGCGAAGTCGAACTGCGCAAGGTGGTCGCGATTCGCCAGTTCCGGGACTTGCCCGAAGCTCTGCTGGCCAAGGGAAGTCTGGAGTCAGCCGGAATCGACGCGGTCTTGACCGATGACAACGTTGTCCGCATGGATTGGCTGGTCGAATCTGATGGGCGGGGTCAAGTTGCTTGTGGGTGTGGAAGATGCCGCGGAAGCGGATGAGGTCTTAACCCAGCCCATCCCCGAACACTTTGACGTTTCGGGCGTAGGCGAATATGCGCAGCCACGGTGCCCGAAGTGCAATTCACTGGACGTCACATTTCAGGAACTGGAGCCGGCGGCATACTTGAGCATGGCCGTGAGTGTCCCCATTCCGTTTCACCGCCGCGCATGGCGATGCCGCTCGTGCGGTGCCGAATGGGAGGAGGATGGGGCTGATTCCGGCGGAACGGAGTCGCACTCCTAGAATGCCCGTCAGAGGTTAAAGAAGCTCGTCAGCCCGGCCTTGAATCGCTGCCAGAGATCCTCCATTCGGCTAGCAGACCGCGGATTTCGCTCGATGTGGTGCACGTGCCTGAATCCGGGAGGAATCTCGAAGAGGCCGGGATCGAGAGGCCCTTCCTCCAACTGTGTCACCAGCACTTCACTGCTTGAATCGGTCTGTTTTCTGGTTCCGTCCGGCAGCGGATACGTGATTTTCGAAGTCATCACAGAATGCAGAGCAAAGCCGGTTTCCGGTTCACCAGTAGCGATGAATTCAACCCTCTCCCTTGGGTATCTGCCATTGACCGCGAGGGTGGTATAGGCATAAGCTGTCTTTCCCGCAGGCCAGTTGCGATCGCAGGATAAGCGCTGGTTCAGATCGATGTACCACGCGTCCGTGACGCTTTCTTGAGGCTCAGTCATCGACCCCTCGAGCGGAATCTGTTTTCGTGTAGTGATGACGTGTCGCGCGATGTGTCCAAACATCTGTTTGCGCTCACCTGTGTCGGTCGTACTGACTTCTAATCGCAGCGTCGGTTTGTCCGAGGTTATCGGGGAAGGTTCGAAGCCACGGGCCTCGATCTGCTCCTGGGTCAGCGGCCGTGGCGGATACGGCGCCGAGGTATATTCGGAGGCGTCAAGGTTCAACTCGAACATTTGTCCCAAGTCGCACCGGGTAATCGCAACCAGTCTTGGGCCATAGCTCAATTGCAGTGTGCCATCCGCCTTCTTCCCGCCCTCGGAATTCCGGAATTCCATGCGTTTCCGATCTCCCGCGACATAGACGCTATGCTCGCCCCAATCCCAATTTCCGGGATGACCGAGGCGAATCGTCATCTTGATTCCGTTACTTCCGGAGGCCTGAAACATCGGGACGGCAAGGAGAAGTAACCACGCAGGTAAAGAATGCACGGCGCACCTCTGAGGCACGAGTTAAGGCTAGCTTTATGTTTTTTCCCAGTCAAGCCACATCCGGTCATCTGGACCATGATTGCGATGACATCAATGGCCGGTGCATCTGCTATCGGAATCGCACTTGGCGAAGCCTTTGCCGATTACGTCGAGAGTATCTTCGGCGAGGTGCAAGGCGGGTAGTTCCTCTCGCGTGAACCACCTGACTTCGACGGCATCGCTGGCGGCCAAGAGTTCCCCTCCAACCGGGCGGCAAAGGAAATCAACTAACACATAGTGATATTGCACGCGTTGTTCGAGGTCGTGCAGGATGCGGTCGTAGACGCCGAGCAGTTCGCCTGGTTCAACGATGAGTCCGGTCTCTTCGCGGGCCTCGCGCACGGCGGCCTCGCCGACGAGTTCGCCAACCTCCAGCACTCCTCCGGGGATAGACCACTGTCCCTGGATCGGCGGGTGGGCGCGCTTGACCAGCAGCACGCTCGCATTTTCGATGATGATGGCGCCGACGCCGACTAGCGGGTGCTCGGGGAATTCACGTTTCATGGGGGTTCAGGGCTGAAGCCAACTGTTATAACAGGAAAGCTGGGGCCGCGCTGCGTGAGCTGGGCTCTCTAGCCACCAGACTTCGTGGCACCCAAGAAAACGAGTCGAGCTTTGCTCGACCGGACGGGCGAAGGCGCCCGTCCCCACACAAGCAAACCCCACAGACTTGCTAGAATGACGCTCGAAAAGAAGGCCTATGGCTCTGGAGGAGTACAAACGGAAGCGGCGGTTTGAAGAAACGCCGGAGCCTCCTCCAAAAGTGGAGACCAAGCCGGGAAACCGCTTTGTGGTTCAGAAGCACGACGCCACGCGCCTGCATTACGATTTCCGGCTGGAGATGGAAGGGGTGCTGAAGTCGTGGGCGGTTCCGAAGGGGCCGTCGCTCGATCCGGCAGACAAGCGCCTGGCCATGCAGGTAGAGGACCATCCCGTTTCCTATTACGACTTTGAGGGGAACATTCCCGAGAACAACTACGGCGCTGGGACGGTGATGGTGTGGGACGTGGGAACGTGGCAGCCGCTTTCTCCCGTTGCGGTGAACGGGAAATACCCGCCGGGCACGGAGGCCGAAGCGGCGGCGATGATCGCCAAAGGCGACCTGAAGTTTCGTCTGAACGGGAAACGGCTGAAGGGAGACTTCGCGCTGGTCAAGATGAAAGGCCGGCGCCCGGGGAGCAAGGGCAACGAGTGGTTGATGATCAAGAAGCACGATGAGCAAGTGGTCGAGGGATACGACGCGGGGGACATCGACGAGTCGGTGCTCACCGGACGAAGCCTGGCGGAGATTGCCGGGGATGCGGGATCGGCTGAGTGGAAGAGCCGGCCTGCTGGCAGAGGGAAGTTGAAGGCCGCATGGCTGGCGGATGCGATCGCGAGGGTGGAGAAGAAGAAGTCTACCGCCGAGAACGCAGAGAAACCGCGAGAAAAGAAACAGACAGCTAGAGACCTCAAAGATACGGAACCCAAGAAGAAAGCGAATCCCGCAAAGGAGAAAGAAGAGGTTATCTCCGTGGTCTCGGCGAGCTCGGCGGTGAAACCCATCGGTCCCGTGAAAAGACCGATGCCCACGGCGATTCATCCTATGCTGGCGGAGTCGATCGACGAACCGTTCGATGGGCCGGAGTGGCTGTTCGAAATCAAGTGGGATGGGTATCGGGCGATCGCGTTTATCGAGAATGGCAAAGTGCGGCTGGTGTCGCGGAATCAGAATGACCTCACGCCGCGTTATCCCGAGTTGAAAGATCTGCCGCAGTTCATCAAGGGCAAGAGCGTGATTCTGGACGGCGAAGTGGTCGCGCTCGATGAAAAGGGGCGCGCGTCGTTCAGCTTGATGCAGCAGCGGACCGGGTTTCGTCCTGGAGGCCGGCGAGCTGCGGCCAAGGCGGATGTGCCTGTGCTTTACTATGCCTTCGACTTGCTCTATCTCGATGGCTATGACTGGCATCGCGTCGCGCTCGAGGAGCGGAAGGGCGAGCTGGCGTCGGTGCTGATCGCGGGGGATACGGTGCGCTACTCCGATCACTATGCAACGCAGGGCAAGGCATTGTTCGAGATGGCGCGGCAAAAAGGGCTCGAGGGAATTCTGGCCAAGAAGCGCGCGAGCTTTTACGAAGAACGCCGCAGCCGGGAGTGGTTAAAGATCAAGATCCGTCAGCGGCTGGAGTGCGTAGTCGGCGGCTACACCGAACCGGAGGGCAGTCGCGCGCATTTCGGCTCTCTGGTGCTGGGACTCTATGACCGCCAGCAGCAGCTGATTCATGTGGGGCAAGTGGGGAGCGGATTCGATCAAAAGCTGCTGGACGAAATCTGGAAGGTACTGAAAAAGCTGGAGACGAAGAAGAATCCGTTCTACGGGGACGTCGAGGCATTGCGCAAGACGCTCTGGGTGAAGCCGGAATTGGTGGCGGAGATTGAGTTTGCCGAGTGGACGGGCGGGACCAACGAGGGCAGCGGGCCCAAGCTGCGCGCTCCGGTGTTTCTGGGATTGCGGGACGACAAAGATCCCAACGAATGTGTGCTGGAGCAGTCTTTGAAGTAACTTCCCCGGGTGAAACTCAGAAGTGGTTCCGGCTACTTGATGTCCTTCATCGCCAGCAACGTACCATAGTCGCGGCCACCGGGATCGACGGCGCGCGCTACCACGGCGGCGAAAGCATCCCTCACTTCCGGGTACTTCAGGACCAATGCCTTCATAACGGCAACATTACTCTGATAGGCCTGATTGGTATTTGAAGCATCGGCGGCTTGATACTTCACGATCAAGTCCAAGTCATTGCCCACCGCCTCGGGGAAAATCGCAGTGAGCTTGTAGCTGGCGGCCGTGGCCGCGAGGTCCACTGTCTTTCCGTTCGTGGGAACGTCGGGGGGTTGAGCGCTTTGGGATTCGTCGTAGAGCCTATCGGTGGCGGCCGTGCTCATGAAGGGCAAGGGAGAAACCAGGCTGCGGGCCTCAAGGTAGAAAAACCAGGCATTGTGCGACTGGCCTTTCGCTTTGTAGTCGCGGGCGCGAGCGATGAACCACTCGCTGTCGTGGCCGGCCACCTGAGTGGATTTGATGTACAGCCCGCCCAGTTTCCAGTCGGTGCCCGTCTGTTCGAGGATCAGCGAGAAATTGCCTCTCCCCTTGGACGAAGTGGCATCGAAAATAACGACCCCATACTTGCCGGGCGCGAGATTGTCGAGATAGAAAACGGCGCTGTTCGCGGTCTGGCCGTTCTTGCCGAACACTCCGCAATAGAACTCGGTGTGAGGGAGCGGGGCGGAGCCGTCGGCCTGAAGCAGGAACACGGATTTGAGCGTGGCCTGCGCAGCAGCTAGCTCCGGCTGATGGTCCTTGACCGTAGCCTCGATGCTGGAGAAATCGGATAGAAGGCTGGCAATGGCGTTCTGTCTCAAAGACGCTGAGTCGCCTTTGGCTGCCATCGCGAAGTAGCGCTGACCGGCCACCGTGATGGCGCTCCGCGGGGCGTCGTCGAGGTCAGTCGAGGTCTGGCAACTCTGCGCGGATGCGCTCGCGGCCGTGCCAGCCAAAAGCACAAGCGCGATCCAAGATCCAAGCCCGGGCTGGGATGACCGCCTCGTCCATTCCGCCTTTACTTTCATGAAGTTGGAAACCGTGTACTTCAAGTTCAAGACCGCGCCTCTCTAGACAGGTGCGATTTTACGCCACTTAAAGGCGACGAACCATACTGACTCTTCCGGATAGTTTTTTATCCTGCAATAGCGCAAAAAGTAAGCAAGGGACGAGTTCTAAAACGTTCCTATTACTGATGGTGTGCGGGTTCTGCTAGCCCGTGCCGCCGCGGTGTTAGAATTTAGGCAATTGTCGTGTCGCGCTGCCGCCTAGTGCCCCCTGGAGGATGGAAATGATCGCCGGAATGAGAATCGTGAAGTTCGCCGGGATCATTGTCCTTTGCTTGGGGAGCTTGAGTTCCGCCAGCGCTGCTCGTGCTCAGAAAAAGGTCAAAAAGCCGCCACTTCCACCCTTGCCCTCTGGGCCCACGGGACCGATCCAGCAGGTGCCGCTGGACCTGATGGCACCCGTGGCTCCGCAGGTCAGTTATCAGAATGGTCACCTGACGATCATTGCTCCCAACTCCACCTTGGGCGACATTCTGCGGGCGGTACGTAAACAGACGGGGGCGGAGATTGAAGTCCCCGACGCCAAGGAACGGGTCGTGACGCATTTGGGACCGGCGCCGGCCGCAGAAGTCATGGCGGAACTGTTGAATGGTTCGCGGTTCAACTACGTTTTGCTGGGTTCTCCGGATGAAGCGCACGTGCTGACCAAGGTGGTGTTGGTTGCTAAATCTGGACCGGATAACGCCGGTGGGAATCGCCAGCTGGCCGGACAGCAGCCAGCCGCCGCCATGGCGGAGGCGCAACCTCCGGACCAGCAGGAAATGGCAGCGGACCAGAGTGACGCGGATGCAGCCGAGGAGCAACCTGTCGACGACAACGCAGACCAATCCGCCGCCGAGGCAGAGCAGCCGGTAGCACAGCCGGACCAGCCGGGCATAAAGACGCCGCAACAACTACTTCAGGAAATGCAGCAGCGCCAGCTGCAGATGCAGCAGCAGCAACAACCGGGACAACCACCAATCCCGGGGCCGGTGCAGCGACCGCAGGAGTAGTAAGTCGTCGATCCGCTGGAAGCCTCTTTTCGCAGTCTGTGCAGCGGCACGCATCACGGCAGCCTGAAAGCCGCGCGCCGGGGTCGAACAGAACGCGGGCGCGGGAAGCCCCTGCTCATCCGCCTGCAGTCGCTTCAACTGCTCATAGAGTTCCAGGAAGGAGGCTGCCGCCGCCGCCCACCCGAACTGACGCGCGGCCTCAATCGCTTTTAGCGCCTTGGCGGCGACCATTGCGCGGTTTGTGACCACTTCGCCAACGGCGACCGCATAACTCTCTACCTCGGGAGACACCGTTCACGCATTTTCCAGATTCGCATATTATGAGGTCACACCGCCCCGATTTGGAGCCACCAGGGGAACCCCTGAAGCCATTGCCTCGAGTGGCGCAATGCCGAACGGTTCGCGCGGATTGGGATGAATGAAGACGTCGGCGTTGGCGTAAAGATCAGCCAGAACGTCCTGGTCGCGGATGTGCCCGAGGAACAAGGCCCGTCCAGGCATTTTGGTCGCACACCTGGACTCCCATAAGTCGCGTTCAATCCCCTCGCCAACGACGAGCAGGCGGTAGTCGCGCGCACCCTCCTGGCAAAGCCGGCGAAGCAAATCGAATAACAACGCCAGGTTTTTTTCGGGCACCAGACGACCTACGTAGAGAAGAAGCGTAGCGTCGTCGGACGCCCCAAACTTCTGCAACAAGCGGCGCCGCAGATCGGGACAGCGTCGCTGCGGAGTCAGTCGATCGAGATCAACCCCCATCGGACGAACCCACGTCGCTCGCGGCACCAACTGCCCCTGTGCGGCAGTGCGCAATTCGTCGGCCGTGTATTCCGAGTTGGTGATGTGGTGGTCAAAGAATGGAAAGTAGAGCCACTTCATGTAGACCGAACAGAATTGCGCAGAAAACGGGATCGCCCCCAGGTAAGCGCGGAAGTTGTCATCCATCCGTTCCTGGCTCAAGCCGACCATGAGCGGACGAAAGTCGAGTCTCTGGACCAGCCTCATGCGCAATAGGGCCCCCAGATAGTTCAGAGTGTATTTGTCGCAAATCTCGACCAGGTTCGGGCGTTCGAACGCCAGAATCTGCTGAATCTTACTGCCCGGCGGGAGGTACTGGGATGGATAAATGACCCGGTAGTTCGAGTTGAATCGCGCCTGCGGCGCTCGCAGGTGATAGATTCTGCCGAACTCTCCGACCTGCTCCACTCGATCGGCTTCCGCCGGAACAATCAAACGAATCTCATGGCCCTTGCGGTTCACCGAGTTTGTCCACCAGGTGCGAAAGGAACGGTCCAGTCACGTCCTCTTCATGCCGCAATACACGGAGCCGCTGACGTTGCGCATGCTGCAAACGTTGCTGGACATAATCCGCGAATATCCCGATTATTCCAGCGGCTCCCGGCAATGGGATGAGCGCGTGTTTCATCCCGACCACACCGGTGCGGTCCGCCCTTTGTCGGCGCTCTGGGAAAAACCCCCGTACTACGTTCGCCACTTCTTTTCTGTGGTTCGACTCCTGGAGTCGACCGCGGTGCGCAGGGCGATGCGGCTGGCGCTCGCCAGGCCGCAAGCAGAAGTTGGTTTTGTGCATGGAGAACGCCAGGAGGCTTTGCCATGATTCCGACCGCCCTGCGCGTCGCTTTTTTCCCGGATGCCTACAACGAAGTTGATGGCGTGGCCAATACCGCGCGCCAATTCGAATCTTTTTCGTTGCGCCGTAACTACACTTTTCTGACCGTGCACGGTGGAAGCTCAGATCGATTGCAAACCGAAGGGTCAGGTTTGCGCATGATGCGCCGCCGCGGACGATTGGGCTTCCCCCTCGACAAGAAGCACGACTTCGATCTGGCCTTCTGGCGGCATTTGAACGCCGTGGAGAAGGTGGTCCGTGATTTCGATCCGGATATTCTCCATATAACCGGCCCCAGCGACGTGGGCCAGCTTGGCGTTGCCATTGCGCATCGTCTTCGCATTCCTCTCGCGGCCTCGTGGCACACGAATATTCATCAATATGCGGAGCAGAGGGCGGCATCGCTTTTGTCGATTCTCCCAGGAGGATGGAGAAGGAATCTAAGCTCCGCGATCCAAAAGGGCAGTCTTCTGGCAACCCTCCGCTTCTATCACATCGCGCAAATTCTTTTCGCACCCAACCCGGAGCTTGTCGAACTCATCGAAAAGGGAACGGGCAAGGCCTGTTATCCCATGTATCGCGGAGTGGATACAGAACTGTTCGATCCCGAGAGGCGCACCAGCGACGGAAGCACTTTCGTTATTGGCTACGTGGGCCGATTAACGGTAGAAAAGAATATTCGGTTTCTGGTTGACCTGGAACGGGCTTTGGTTCAGAGTGGACTCACCAACTTCCGTTTTCTTGTTGTCGGTCAAGGGGCAGAAGAGCCGCGGTTGAAGTCCAATCTGTGGCGGGCCGACTTCACCGGAGTGCTGCAGGGGGAAGCCTTGGCGCAAGCGTATGCCAACATGGACGTCTTCGCGTTCCCCTCTCGCACCGACACCTATCGAAACGTCGTGCTTGAGGCGTTGGCCTCCGGAGTGCCCGCGGTGGTGACCGAAAGCGGAGGTCCCCGGTTCATCATTCGCGAGGAAGAAACGGGATTTGTGGCTCGAGACCTGCGTGAGTTCGTGGCCTGCATTCGAAATCTCGCATCGCAGCCGGTGCTCCTCGAGACGATGCGCATCGCGGCCCGCTCTCATGCCCTCAAGGCATCTTGGGATGCGGTTTTCGAATCTGTATACCTTACTTACAAACGCAATCTGAGAGATTGCGCGGCTGCAGGAAAGAAGATCAGGATGCGGCCGCACACCGTGTTGTCGTGAATCATTTGACGACAGGAACCGGCGCTGTCCAGGGGAGACTGATGAGAGACTCGAGGTGTCGGAACATAAGCACCATCAGTGTTGTCGTTGCCGTTGTTCTCGCCTCCTTAGTGGCTGCGGCCCAGCAGGCTCCGAAACCAGCCCTCCAGAATTCTCCTCTGCCCTTGGACCAGGTCATCAAGAATCTTGAGGAGAGAAACGCTGCGCGAACCGCGGCGCTCGGCCAGTTCGAGGGTAAACGCGTTTATCGCATGGAATATCGCGGCTTCCCCAGTAATCGCGATGCGGAAATGGTGGTAAAGGTCAACTACCGCGCTCCCAATTCCAAGCAATTCACCGTGGTCTCAGAGACCGGCTCCAAGTTCATCATCGATCATATTTTCAAGAAGCTGCTGGAAGGCGAACAGGAAGCCGCCAAAGGCGACAATCAGCGCCAGACCAGGTTAACCAGCGAGAATTATGATTTTGAATTCGCCGGATTCGAGAACACTCCTGATGGCGGCCGGTACGTCCTCAACCTCTTGCCTAAAACTAAGAACAAGTTCCTCTGTCGCGGAAAGGTTTGGGTCGATGCCAAGGATTTCGCCGTCATTCGCATTGAGGGAGAGCCTGGCAAGAACCCATCGTTTTGGATCAAGAAGACTGAAATCGCTCACCAGTATGTCAAGGTCGATGATTTCTGGCTTCCCGCCGAGAACCGCACGCAAAGTGTGATCCGCCTGGGAGGCACAGCGAGCCTCTCCATCGAATACCAGGATTACAAGATCCTTGAAGCGTCTCCGCTAAAGGCCGTCAAGAATCCACGTCAGCTCGTCGACCCCTTAGCCGGCGAACGCTCTACGATCGTCTCCGTCACCGAATCCCAATAAACCTTCGTCCCCGACCAGTACGACTGCGCCGCCATAATGCAGGCCACGGAGTGCGCGAATCCATCGTGCACGGTGGCGGCCGGTTGCGTGCGTGTTCGCATGCAATCAAACCAGTTCGCCATGTGTTCCAGAGTTAGATCATCGATGCCCATGGGCGGGAGCTTGCTCTCGCCGGGCAACAAGATGAACTTCGACTGCCGCTTCTGGTCAATGTCGGCATCGTCTTCGTGCGTGCCCTTCTCTTCGATCAACTGATACCGCGGGCTGCCTTCGCCGCCGATGTTGATCAGTGTTGCCTTCTTGCCCATGTAGCGCGTGAAACTGGGCGCATCGTTGCCGAAGCTGGTCGAATAACTCACCAGAAAACTCTTCGGATACTCCAGCAAGGCCTGAAACGTATCCGGTGTCTCGCGGCCATCACGCCAGGCAAGGACTCCTCCATGCGAAACGGCCGATTGTGGAAAGGGGTCATCCATGAACCAGTGCACCAGGTCGATGGCGTGGCTCATCCACTGATCCGGAATTCCGCTGGAAAAGTCTTTGTACAAACGAAACTCGAAATACAGCCGTGGATCGAAGGGGCGTGCGGGCTTGGTCAGAAGCCATTTGCTCCAGTCTGTGTCCTGCTCGTGGATCTGTTTGACTTCTTCACGGCCGCGCCAACGGGGACCGTGGTAGTTCCACACAATCTCAATTTTGCTGATGTCCCCCAGGGCCCCATTTCGAACCACCTCTCGCGCCGCGCTCGGGTAAGGTTCACTGCGATGCTGCGTGCCGACCTGGACGACAGTCTTGGCCTTGAGCACTGCATCGCGCGCCGACTTTGCTTCGGCAATCACATTCCCCATCGGCTTCTCGACATAGGCATCCCGACCGGACTCCGCGGTCATTTTCAGAAGCGGCGAGTGCGAATGCTCCGGGGTCGAGATCAGCACGCCATCGACATCCTTCATCGCCAGCAAATCTTCGACATGCTGGACGGCCCGCGGCGCCCGGCCGTAATAGCCGGCATTGGTGGCAACAGCCTTCTCGCGGTTTCCTTTCCACAAGTCGCAGACCACGGTCATCTCCACGTTGTGGGTGGACTTCAGTTTCGACACAATCAGATCGAGGTCGCCACCACGGCTTCCGATGCCGACGTGTCCCAGCGAAATCCGGTCATTGGCGCCGATAATGTTCCCGTAAGACAACGCCGTGCGGGGCAGGATCGCGCCACTTGCCAGCGCCGCAGCGGATCCGCTCAGGAAGGTTCGGCGATCGATTTGCCGCGTAGGTTCAATCATGGTGCTCTCCCGTAGAAAGTCACGCCGCGCTGCGATCTAAACCAATCCGGCGCGGCGCAACAGCTCATCCAGCCCATTCAGCATGGTGTTCGCAAGCTCCGGTACACGACCACTCGGCAGTGCCGACAAAAGGGTTCCAACCCGCTCCTCCATTTCCGTTGGCAACTTCGCGCACAAAGTACGCGCGAATTGTAGCAGACGTTTTTCTCCCGGATGGGGCTGGCCGTTCACTGCAAAAACAATATCGAAGTAGCTCGCCAGCATGGCCGCCGTGCGGTGATTCACGCTGATTGGGTCATGCCGCGCGAGCGCCAGTTCGATCTGGTGCAGGTACGATGACATGGTATTGCGAAGGATGGGATGATTTTTCGCGACGATTGCCCTCTTCAACCCTTCGGGATAAGGCTGGCCCGCTTTTTCCTGAAGCGCCTTGAACCACCCCGCTCGGTCAAACAGCGCCTGCGAATTCCTGACGTTATACCAGAAACAGGTCGAATAGCCCACGGAAGCTTCATGCCGCTCCAGAACCCGATCCAGTTGATCTTCGATCCATCGTGTCGTGCGAAACATTACGTCGACACCAGTCCCGGTTTCAACGTCGATCCATTCATCTCCAGGTTCCCAGAACGAGTTGCCGATTTCGGAACGCCGTGCGCCTCGGGCAATCTCGGCCCGCAACGATGTTGGAACAATCCCGCTCGCGTACACATACAAATCGACGTCGGAATGATCGTCTGCGAACTGCGACAGTCGTGATCCGGCCAGGACTACGGCCTCGACCTCAGGAATTGCGGAGAAGCGGCTTGCGATCCCGTCAGCCGCAGCCGGGGCAGCCGATGAAGCGTTCCACTTGCTTGTCATGAGAGTCGTGGAAAAGTATAGACTCCTCTGGGTGGTGGCGAGCATAGCGCTCCGGTTTTCGAATCGCCGCTTTACCATTGGCCGCAGTGCAAGGAAGGCCTCGCGATCAAGATCGGCCGTCTTTTTTGCGTTGGCGTCCTGGAGTTTTACTTTCCTGCTCTCCGCCCTTGCCCAGCAACCCGCGTCACACCAGCTCGCCGACCGGATCAAGTCAGGTGTCATCTATGAAGTGAACCCCCGCACGTCCTCCGCGGCCGGAGACTTCGGCGGTGTCAAGCAGCGCCTCGATTACCTCAAAGACCTCGGCGTCACGATTCTGTGGATCATGCCCATTCATCCCGTCGGACAGGCGAAGAAGAAAGGCAGCGTCGGCAGCGTCGGCCGCGCCTATGCGGTGCAGGATTACTATGCGATGCTGAAGTACTGGCTGAGAGCGTTCGACCTCGACTACGCGTGGCCGTTCCACAGCACCATCACCGACGTGCTCGAGAACGGCGCGGCAGCGCAGGCCATCATCTTTAAATGGCGAACCGAGCACGAGCGCTATCCCAAGGGCGCTCTTGAGATACGCTTCTCCGATAACCACGACGAAAAGCGCGCCATTGCCCGTTTCGGCGAGCGCGGCGCAGTGGCTGGCTCCGCCCTGGTCTTTACTGTGGACGGCGTGCCCATGCTCTACCACGGGATGGTAGTAGCGAAACGACCGAATCTGGCCCCCCCGCCTTGTTCGAGAAGCTGCCGGTCTTCGGGCAGATCTCCGAGCGACGGTCGAACTTCCTGCCGTTCATAAGCAGCTCATCGCGACCCGCCGCGCCCATCCGGCACTGCAGCAGGGCGAAACCGGGTGGGTTGGGAACGGCGCGCCCGATCGCGTTCTGACTTTCTTCCGCCGTGGCGCTGGAGAAGAATATTTCGTCGCGATCAACGTCTCGAACCGGCCTTATGCCGGCGTGGCAGATGCGCCCGCCGGGGAATACGTGGACGAGACTCCGGGTCTCGACGATGCCGCTGGCAAGAAGATTTCGCTCCCGGCCCTTGTCCTGAAGGCCTGGGACTTCCGGATCTACCGCAAAGTCCATTAGTCATGACGAGCCGCCGATCGCCCTTGCTTCGGGCAAGAGAACTGTTTATGGTTTTCGCATGAATTTTCCCCGTTCCAGCGGGGTTCTGCTTCATCCCACGTCTCTGCCCGGTCCCCACGGGGTGGGCGATTTCGGTCCCGAGGCGTATCGCTTTATCGACTTCCTCCAGGCCGCCGGGCAAAAACTCTGGCAGGTCCTGCCTCTGAATCCTACCGGGTACGCCGATTCGCCTTTTCAATGCCTATCGGCCAGCGCCGGAAATCCGCTGCTCATCAGTCTCGATCGTCTCGCCGATCAGGGAATTCTGGACAAGAACGACCTGCGGAGTACTCCCCCATTCCTGCTTCAAACGGTGGACTACGGCGCCGCGATTCGTTTCAAAATGCCTCTGTTGCTAAAGGCGGCGTCAAATTTCTTCGCCTACGCTTCTGCGGACGACCAGCGACAACTCCAGGAGTTCGCGCAAGCCAATGCGACTTGGCTCGATGACTTCGCTCTTTTCATGGCCGTAAAGCAAGCGCACAACCTGGTCGCGTGGACGCGATGGTCACCCGATATTGCCGCGCGCGAGACCGCCGCCATCAGTCGCATGTCGGCGTTACTGGCGCCCGCGATTCAGGCCCAGAAATTCTTTCAGTACGAATTCTTCCGTCAGTGGGAGGAACTGCGGTCTTACGGGCGTGCGCGCGATATCCAGATCATCGGAGACCTTCCGATTTACGTGGCCCACGACAGTGCCGACGTCTGGTCCAGTCGTCAATTCTTCCTGGTTGACGAACATGGCAACCCGCTGAAAATCGCCGGAGTGCCGCCCGACTATTTCAGCGCCACCGGACAGTGCTGGGGCAATCCGATCTACAACTGGCCGCTCCTGCAGCAGAGCGGATACAAATGGTGGATCGAGCGTTTGCGCTCCGCCCTTCGTCTGTATGACTGCGTTCGCATCGACCATTTTCGCGGGTTCGAAGCCTACTGGGAGGTGGCGGCCTCGGAGACCACGGCCATCAATGGCCACTGGGTGAAGGGACCCGGTGCTGATCTTTTTTCTGCCCTTCGCAAAGAGTTCGGCGACCTGCCCATCATCGCCGAGAACCTTGGCGTGATCACTCCGGAAGTCGAGGCTCTTCGCCACGAGTTTGGCCTCCCCGGCATGGCCATCCTGCAGTTCGCGTTCGGCAAAGATCCGCAGGCGCCCACGTTCAAGCCACACCACTACGTACGTGACCTCGTGGCCTACACCGGCACCCACGACAATGACACGGTCGTGGGCTGGTGGAGTAGCAGCGGCGCCAGCGACAGCACCCGCACTGCGGAAGACGTGATCAAAGAGCACGCTTACGCACGCGCCTATCTCGGCTTCAAAGATGAACCGATCCACTGGGTCATGATCCGCGGCATCATGTCCTCCGTCGCGAACACCGCCATCGCGCCCATGCAGGACATTCTTGGCTTGGGGAGCGAAGCCCGTATGAACCTGCCGGGCGTTCCCAGCGGGTATTGGAAGTGGCGGATGAAACCCGGCGCCGCCAGCGACCAGACCGCCGTCAAGCTCAAGGAAATGGTTACGCTCTATGACCGTTAGGAGATTGCGGAAACACTCAGATTGCGTTCCGGTTTTAAAAGGGCGCGGCTTTCAAGGCGTGCCTGAGAACTCGTTTTGCAAACTCAGGGTGGAACAAGGCCAGCGATCTATCGCCGCGAAGCGGCGAAAGAATAGAGCCCACGGCGCAAGCCCTGGGTGCAGTGGAGGAAATGATCCAGCCCCAACGGGGCGAAAGAGGAGTTCTCACGCAAACACTTTCCGCCGCGCGGTAAGGGCAACAGGATCAGAGTCGGTTCAGCCGCTACGGGAAACTGAGAATACTTCCGGGTACGGTAACGAAAGGCGAATACGCTTGATGACGCAGTAGAGGCGGCCCACATGGAAAGGCCCACTAAATCCTTCTGGCAAATCTGGAATATGAGCTTCGGGTTTTTTGGCATTCAATTTGGCTGGGGACTGCAAATGGCCAACATGAGCGCCATCTACGAATACCTTGGCGCCCGGGCCGACCAGATTCCAATCCTCTGGCTGGCCGCCCCCCTTACTGGACTGATCGTGCAGCCCATCATCGGCCACGCCAGCGACCACACCTGGGGACGCCTCGGCCGCCGTCGCCCCTATTTTCTGACCGGCGCGATCCTCAGTTCGTTCGCACTCATCATGATGCCGCGCTCCTCGGTGCTCTGGATGGCGGCAGGCCTGCTTTGGATCCTGGACGCATCGATCAACATCAGCATGGAGCCCTTTCGCGCATTCGTCGCCGACCTACTCCCCGAGCAACAGCGCACCAGTGGCTTCGCCATGCAAAGTCTATTCATTGGCCTCGGCGCCGTGGTTGCCTCGGCGCTGCCTTGGATGCTGACGAACTGGCTTCACCTCGGAGCGGGTGCCCCGGGACACGCCATTCCGCTGACGGTTCGCACCTCCTTTTACAGCGGTGCCGCCGTGTTCCTGGGAGCGGTTCTCTGGACCATCGTCACCACCAAAGAATATGCGCCGGAGGACATGGATGCATTCCGGCGCATGAAAAGCGAGAAGCGCAGCCTGGTCACCAATGCCGCGGAGATTTTCGATTCCATCGCAAAGATGCCGAAGACCATGCGCCAACTTGCCCCCGTGCAGATCTTTACTTGGCTCGGACTGTTTTGCATGTGGCTGTATTTCCCCGTTGCCGTTGCACGTAACGTTTTCGCTGCCCCCGATACCACATCGCCTCTCTATGCCGCCGGCGTCGAATGGGGAGGTATCTGTTTCGGTTTGTACTCCGCCGTGTGTTTCGCCTTCTCCTTCTTTCTCCCGTCCATCGCTCGCGCCATCGGACGCAAGCACACGCACAGCCTCTGCCTCGTCCTAGGGGGGCTGGGACTGATTTCCGTGGCTTTCATTCACGACAAATATGTTTTGCTGCTGCCTATGGTGGGCGTCGGCGTGGCATGGGCTAGCACCCTTTCCATGCCCTATTCAGTGCTCGCCGGATCGTTGCCCACAGAGAAGACCGGCGTCTACATGGGCATCTTCAACTTCTTCATCGTCACCCCGGAAATTATCGCTTCGCTGTTCTTCGGCTGGGTGATGAACCACCTGCTCCACAACAATCGCCTGACCGCAATCGTAGCCGGCGGTTGCTTCATGCTCGTCGCGGCCGTGCTCATGCAAGGAGTTTTCGATCCTGGCGAAGAAAACGTCCGGGTCGAGCAGAAGGTCGATCCGAAACAACTCGCCCGGAGTCTTGCACAGTAAGACTTGTCTCCGCGCCTCAGTCGGTGATGGCCTGATAGGCGAGTTCGTTCACCTGGCGATCCAGTGTCAAACCTCCAGTGGGATGCAGCTGCGCCATAAAAATGACGATCATCTGCTCTTTCGGATCGATGGTGAATCCCGTGTAGAAGAAGCCTCCCCAGTTGTATTGGCCCACCGATCCCAGTTCGGAGAGCGGTCCTTTGACGCCACTCACTCCGAAACCGAGGCCGAAGCCCATATCGGTGCTGATCTTTCCCAGTTGATCCTGCGTCATGAGTTCGACCGTCTTGCGGCTCAGCAGATGTGTGTGTTACCCACCTTGCCGTCGTCCAACGTCATCTGGCAGAAGTGCGCGTAATCCATAGCAGTTGAGACCAGGCCCGCCCCACCGGAGAACAACTTTTTCGGGCCACGCGTCGGATAATCCGCGGAATAAACAAAGGATCCTTCCCGGATCGGCGTGTCCGGGAAACGATTCAGTCCCTTGTCTGGATAGTACGTGTAGGCGGTTGCCAGTCGATCGAGTTTGTTGTCGGGGGGATAGAAATAAGTATCCTTCATCCCCAGCGGTTCGAAAATGCGGGTAGGGAAGAAGTCGTCCAGCGGTTTGCCAGAAACGACTTCCACCAGCCGGCCAAGCACATCGACACCCAGGCTGTATTCGAAGCGGTCTCCGGGATTGAACAGTAACGGCTGGCCCGCAAGATGGGTCACCATGTCGGCGATGGTGCCGTCGTACTCGAGAAGACCGCTGGCTACTCCAGCTTTCTCGTACATCGGACCCAGGTCGTCATTCCAGTGGTACGTAGTCCCCGATGTGTGGCGGATCAGATCGCGAATCGTGATCTCTTTCGTCGCGGGGATTGTGTACGGCTCGCCCGACGCCGGTTTCACCAGTACCTTCGGATTCTTAAATTGCGGCAGGTACTTCGAGACCGGGTCGTCGAGCAGAAACCGGCCCTCTTCATACAGCATCATGACGGCCGCGCTGGTAATGGCCTTGGTCATGGAGCAGATGCGGAACATGGCATCCGGCGGCATGGACTTGGCGGCCTCGCGGTCCGCCCTGCCCTGCGCCTTGAACCACGCCACCTTGCCGTGCCCGACCACGAGCGTGACCGCGCCTGCGATTCGCTTGTCGTCAATGCTGAGCTGCACCGCCGCGTCGATTCGCGCCAGACGGTCCGACGACAGCCCGACCGATTCCGGTTTGGCCGTAGGCAGATCCTGAGCCACGGCCAGAACACTCAAGACTAAAAAACCAAGAAGAACCGGAATGATCCTCCGATTCTTCCCGCCTGAAAGGAACGAGATGCGCATGTTATCTCCCGCTAGGACTTGATCGTCTTCGCCGCCTCGTCCCACGTCACCGGCTGTTTGCGGAAATACGACTCGTTCGCCATGTGGCACGCGATAGCCGCGTGATTGCCGAAAACGGCATCTTCGGTCACCGGCTTGCGTGATTTGACGGACTGAAAGAAATTCTGCAGGTGCGGCCGCACGTCGTCCCAGTCGTGGCCCTTATAGACCGTATCTTCGTGCACCGGCTCTTTCCCGAGTTGCGGATCGTGCTCCGCGTGCCATTCCTTGACGTATTGTTCCCGCATCTTCGCCGGAAAACTGTAGCTGTAGTAGCTGGGATCGGTGTCCACGCCCGATTGCGCAGAATGCCGCAACTCGTACTCCCCGGCATCGAGGAGACCTTTCGGCCCCATGAAGCGCGCCAGTTCCGGAGTTTCGCAGCCCAGGTCCAGGCGGACGTAAACCGGAATTCCGTGATAGTCGAACAGCACGGTGTGAAAGTCCGGCATGTCGCGGCCGTCCGGGAAGCGGAAAATGCCACCCATCGCAGTCGCGGACCGCGGGATTTCGTTCCATCCCAGCGTGACCAGCATTCCGCTGATGAGGTGCACCATCAGATCGCCGGCAACGCCCGTGCCGTAGGCCTTCCAACAGCGCCAGCGCGCAAAGTGATACTGGTTGAACGGAATCTTGGGCGCATCGTTGAGCCACGTGTCCCAATCGAGGTTCTGCGGAGAAAGATCGGGCGGCGGCGGATACTCCCACGCCCCGGTCGGATCGTTTCGCCCCAGCGTGAGCTCCACCATTTCCACATCGCCAATCGCGCCCGACTTGTACAGTTCATTCGCCTTGGCGCACAACACCGAGCTGACCCGCTGCGAGCCGATCTGCACGATGCGATGGTTCTTCTGCGCCGCATCCACCATGGCCAGCCCGTCGGCCACGTTGTGCGACATCGGCTTCTCGCAATAGATGTCCTTGCCGGCATTGCAGGCATCGACAACTACCCGCCGGTGCCAGTGATCGGGCACAGCCGCCACGATGCAATCGATGTCCTTGCGATCGAGCAGTTCCTGATAGTGGCGTGTCGTGGGCAAGCTCGTGTTCGCGGTGATCTCTTTGGCCAGCGTGTGGCGCCCGTCGTACAAGTCCGCAGCGCCCACGCACTCCACGCCAGGGAGCGTGATGGCCCCACCCAACAGGCCGGAGCCCTGCATTCCAATTCCAATCATGCCAAAGCGGACACGATCGCTCGGCGCTACCAGGCGCGGCATCGGCTGCGCCTCGAGCAAAACGGTTTTTGAAATCAGCAACCCTCCGGCGGCAGCAGCCCCGCCCTGCAGGAATGCGCGTCGCGAAACCCTAGGTTTCATAAGAATTCCTCCGAATGGATTAACTCTGACTCCGCTCGAATCTCACTACTTTTTAAGAGGCTTGATGGCCACTTCTTTGAAGAACACGATGTCGTTGTCGCTATGGTTCTGCAGCCCCATGTAGCCGAAGTTGGGCCGCGGACCACGCTGCGGCTCAAAGTCGAACTTGCGGTCCGGGACCGGATCGCCGTCCTTGTAGTCTGTGACTTTTACCTCGTTGAGCAGGACCACCGTGCGTGGCCCCTCGAGCGTGATGTCCATCGTGTTCCATTCCGGACCCGGCTTCCATGCGTGCTTAACCAGGGGCTTGGTCAGCGAATACAACATGGCCGTCTCGTGATACTCATCCTCTTTCGAGGTTTCCGGGTGATTATCGATCTGCACTTCGAAACCGTAGTGCACCGGCATCCACTCTTCGCGAGGCTCAATCGGAATGCGGATAAAGACTCCAGAGTTATCATTCTCGTCGCGCATTTTGTACACCACATGAATCATGCAATTGCCAATTTTCCCGCCGGTCCAGTAAAGCAACCCCATTCCGCCGTGGGTGCGGATCAAGCCGTCCTCCACTTTGTCTCCGCCTGGGCCTACGTGCTTCCAGCCGGTCAAATCTTTGCCGTTAAAAAGCTGCTGCCACTTATCGGGATCGCCTTTGCACGCATTCTCGTCGACCGCAAACGAGAGCGTTACGAGTCCAGCACACAGAAATATCCAGATCGTGAAACGTTTTATCATGGGAATCTCCACAGTTCTCGACGATGACTTATTTGGGGACAAACCAATCTACTCGCCTCAGCGTAGGGAATCAATGGAGTGGATGCCGCGTACTGGCCCAATCTGGAAAGAAGCATCCCTTCCTACCAAGGCGTCATCCTGAGCGCAGCCGCTTTTCAGGCGGAGCGAAGAGCGTGCCCTGAGCGCAGCCGAAGAATTTCAGCCCGGAGTGCGGACCTGGCCGATCGCCTAGTCGCGATCGCGGACTGCCTGCGCGAAAAATCTCATCCCCGCACCGGCCCCGGAACCGCCTTCGGCCGCTCGCTTCTTCTGCCACTCCGCCTCGGTCAAAACAGAAATTGCTTCCGCCTTTTTCTTTTTCAATCCCGCATTGACCCCCGCCAGCTCTTTCTGCGTGAGCCTTTGGAAATCCCCGATCACGTCTTCCAGTTCATGGGCCAGCGAATCGGCGCGCGCAGCCTGGTAATCGGTCGGACGGCCCTCGTAGCCATTGACGGCGCCGTAAAGCTGTCCCAGCAGTTCGCGGATGCGTTCTTCTCCCGTGATCATGCCACCTTCCTTCGTGGCGACAATCTTCGACCGCAGTGCATCGCACGCGGCAGCCAGATCCTGCAGTTGCTTGCGCAAGGGATCTTTTTCCGCCACCTTGCCCGCGTTTCCATTGGCGGCATCGCGCACGCCCTCAATGGCCTCGACCGCCCAAGTCATATGTTCGATGGTGTGATAAATCTTCATCGTCAGATCGAATTGCGCTCTGCGCTCATCCACAGAGAACTTCGCCCGCGGATCGAGCGCCACATTCAACTGCTCGGTGTAGACGTTGTCGCCCTTGGTCATTTTCACCGTATAAGTGCCCGGCAGCACGCGCGGGCCCTGGGCCGCTTCGAACAATGCCGTAGCCGCCGGTGGAACCGCGGGCGCCTTCACGTGCATCGACCAACTGGCGCGGTTCAGGCCGCGGTGCTTGCTTCCCGCTACGCTGTCGACCAGCTTGCCGTTTTGATCGAGGATTTCGATTTTCAAGTCGCCGAAAATGTGGCGCCCTTTCTGGTAGTAGGTAATCTGCGCATCCCCGGGCCGACTCCGGCCGCTGAATACCTCGTCGCCGTCGGACCAGCCGCCGAATACATCGAAGTACTGAACCGCTTTCCCCGGAATCAGTGTGGCCTCCTTCGACATCAAATCGGGAGTCAACGCCCGCAGCGCCGAAATGTCGTCGACGATCCAGATGCCACGCCCGTGCGTCGCCAACACCAGGTCGCTCTCCCGCGACTGCACAGCAATATCGTCCACCGCTACCGCCGGGAAGTTGCTCCCTTTGTATTGCGCCCAATGCTGGCCGCCATCGACGGAGATCCACAGCCCAAACTCTGTGCCCAGAAAAAGAAGATTCGGGTCTACTGAATCTTCCTTGATCACGTGGGCGTATCCGCGCGCCCCGCTCTCCTGTACCGGAAGCGGAGTCCAGGTCTTGCCGTAATCGTCCGTCTTGTAGGCGTAAGGCGCCATGTCTCCGAAGTTGTGGCGATCAAAAGTCGCGTAAGCCGTGGCCTCGTCGAAGCGGCTGGCTTCAACCGTTGACACCCAGGAATTCTTGCCCAGGCCGCTGATGTTGCCCACAACGTTGGTCCAGGTCTTAGCGCCATCGCGGGTGATCTGCAGGTTGCCGTCGTCGGTTCCCACCCAGATGATCTGGCCGTTCTTCGGCGACTCTGAGATCGAATAAATCGTGGTGTGCATTTCCGCCGACGAGTTGTCGATGGTGACGCCGCCCGATTCTTCCTGCTTTTGCTTCTCAGGATCGTTGGTCGTGAGATCCGGCGAGATGCGGTCCCAGGACTGCCCGTGGTCGCGCGACCGGAACAGGAACTGTGCCCCGATATAAATCGTTCCTTTTTCGTTCGGGCTCATATGGATCGGCGTGTTCCAGTTGAAGCGTAACTTTTTCTCGCCGTAGTTGGGCCACGGCTTGAGTCCGCGAATTTCGTGCGTGTAGCGGTTCACCCGGCCGATCTCGCCGCCTTGCGCCTCTGCATACAGGTAGTCCGGGTCAGACGTGTCCTCGAACATCCAGAACCCGTCGCCGCCGAACATGTTTTCCCAGCGCGAATTTGAAACCCCGCCCGGATAGGATGAATCTCCCACCCACGAACTGTTGTCCTGCAGTCCGCCATAGACGTGATAGGGATCGGAACTGTCGGTGCTGACGTGGTAGAACTGCGAAATCGGCAGGTTCATCTGGTGCTTCCAGCGGTTGCCGCCGTCTTCGCTGCGCCATACGCCGCCATCGTCGGTGGCATACACGATGTTCGTATTCTTGGGATTGATCCACACATCGTGGAAGTCGCCATGCGCCGCATTCGAAACCACGTTGAAGCTCTTGCCGCCGTCGGGGCTGAGCAGCAGCGGCCCATCCGGTTTGAAGATCTTGTTCTCGTCCTTGGGATCGACAATCAGATTGCCGAAGTAAAACGGACGCCACAGCATGTAATTGCTGGCATCGAGCTTGGTCCAGTTCGCGCCGGCATCGTCCGAGCGGTAAAGCCCGCGTCCTTTCTCCGCTTCAATGTTGGCGTACACGACCTGCGGCTGGGCGGACGCGACCGCGACCGCCACCCGTCCCCAGGGCTTGGCCGGCAGGCCCTTGCCGTTGCTATCGTTAATTTCGCTCCAGTGGTCGCCGCCGTCGTTTGACTTGAACAGGCCGCTTCCCGGCCCGCCGGAGCGGAACGTCCAGCCCTGGCGCCGGAAATCCCACATCGATGCGTAGATGGTTTTGGCTTGCTGCCGGCTCATGGCCAGAAGTGCGCATCCGGAGGATCCATTGGCCCCGGCCAGTACTCTCTTCCACGTCTTGCCGCCATCGGTCGTCTTATAAACTCCCCGTTCGTCGTTGTCATTCCACAGGTGCCCCATCGCGCAGGCCAGGACGTTATTTCCGTCGCCAGGATCGACCAGGATTTTCGCGATGTGCTCGCTGTCCTTCAGTCCAACGTTGGTCCAGTTCTCTCCACCATCCGTCGACTTGTAAACGCCATCGCCAATCGAAACGCTGTTGCGCACCCAAGCCTCGCCACTGCCCACCCAAACCGTCTTGGGGTTCGACGGATCAATCGTCACCGCTCCGATGGACTGCACGCTCTCGCGATCGAAAACCGATTTGAAGGTCGTGCCGCCATCGATCGATTTCCAAACACCACCGCTAGCCGCACCCACGAATACGGTAGTGCGCCCATCCTGCTCCACGGCGTCAACCGCCGCGACGCGACCGCTCATGGCAGCAGAGCCGATGTTTCGCGCCGGTAGCCCCGACACCGTCGCAGCATCGAATTTGTAGCCACTCTGGGCGGACGCTAAGACCGCACAACCGAGCAGGGCGATTCCCGAACACCAGCTCAATTTCATCTGCAAATGGCCATAAGTAGCGCAAGCATTCATCATTCGAAGTCCTCTTTGTTCAGATCTTTTGGCGGCACAAGATTTCGTTCACGGCGGTTAAACCCGAACTGGTTACTTCTTCGCAGCGTCCGCTTTTGCCCCCGGCCTCAAGGACGCCGGCAAGGCGAACTCCGACTCGGGGATGGACACATTTGCTTCAATCTTCTCTACGTTAATCGTTTGCTGCTCCGGATTCGCTTTTGACCCCTGCGTCATAGAAAAGGGATACATCACCCCAGCCACGGGCTTATAGGAACCCAATTCCATCACACTCTCGTGAACGGAACCGCGGATGAATTCCTGTTTATCCCTGCGAATCTCGAGGAATGTGTCGGGGTCGAGGTAGTAGTAAAGGATGTCGCCATTTTTCAGCGTGACCTTCAGTCGCAGGGCGTCGTCGCCATCCACCACGTCGTGCCCCAGGTAATCGACCGTATTCCCCTTCTCTTTGTAATCGACTAGAGGGCCATCGAAGTCGGCATCCAGAACCAGGCCTCGAAGCTCGTCCTCGCCCAGCAGTTGCGGATCCTTGTGTCCCTCAAAAGGCTGGATCTGCCAGCCTGTCGTGCCGTCGTAAGCCGTGACGGCGGTCATCCCTTGCAGCGAGAAAGTCTGGCGCACCAGGTTGGGACGCAAACTCTCCTGCCCAACATTCGCAGTGAATCCCCCGCCCCCAATGAACTTGGCGGTCATGCGAAGGGACTTGATCGCCTTGATCTTGTCGATGCCACCCTTCGCCTGGATGTTCTTGCTGACCAGTTCTTCGGCGGTCTGCGCGTGGCCGAAAAGACTCAGGCACGACACTGCCGCCAGCACAATGACTGCGTGACGCATGGGAGCGAACTCCTTGTTTGGGACTGTTTGGAACCTGGGATATAAGACGACAGTACTCTACGTCGAACAAGACGTGATTGCCAAGTGCTGGCTGAAAAAAACTCATCGGGCAAGTGGCTGCCCTCCGCTCTTTTTTCGGAACTTTGCGGCGTTCCTTAGCGCACTCCCCGGCCCAAAGCTTCGGACTGGGTCCGCCCATGGATTCACCGTTATGGGCCCGAAATATGGGGTGGCGAAAGAAAAAGTTCAGCATCTACGAAGATTTTCGTTGACACTACGAACATCTTCGTAGTATTGTCCCCCGCATGCGACAGACTCCGCAGAAACCCACCGCTTCCGAGCTTGAGATTCTTCGCGTGCTCTGGCTTCGAGGCCCCTCGACCGTGCGCGAAGTCCACGAAGCGCTCAGCGAAAAGAAGTCCCTGGGATACACCACTGTGTTGAAACTGCTGCAGATCATGACCACCAAGGGCACCGTCCGCCGAAACGAAACCCAGCGCGCGCACGTCTATGAAGCATGCCTGCCCGCCGAACAGACCAAGCGACAGATTGCCGGGGACATGTTGCAGCGTGTCTTTGAAGGATCGGCGAGCCAACTCATGATGCACGCGCTCGCCGGCGGCAAAGCCTCCGCAGATGAGATCCACGAACTGCGCCGTTTGCTTGACGACTATGAAAGGAGCCGCCCCCGATGATCGCAACCACTACAGCCATAATGACCTGGCTCTCGCCAGCCACGATGCACTCTCTCGGATGGGCTCTCCTCCATTCTCTGTGGCAAGGGACGGCTCTCGCGGCGCTGGCCGCAGCTGCCATCGGTCTGTGCCGTCGCGCCTCGGTGCGCTATGTGCTGGGCATCGGTGCGTTGCTTCTCATGCTGCTGGCGCCGGTGGCGACTTTCTTCTATTTACAGGATCATCCAGGGCAGGTTCTGCCGGGGGCCGAAGCCCTGAAGGCGCCTGCGACCGTTGCGTTCGCCAACAACACGGCGAGGAATCAGGCTCGATCTGCGCCGGTCTCGAGTTCGCCCAGTGCGCTCCCACGGTTGATCGAAGCCTGGACCGTCGAAGCCTGGCTGCTCGGCGTGGCTTTCTTCAGCCTTCGTACCGCAGGCGGATTCCTACTGCTCGAGCGCGAACGCCGCAGAAGTTCCAGTATCGTAGGCCCTCGCGTGCTCGAGATCTGCTACACGCTGCAGGATCGAATCGGCCTGAGACGCGCCGTTACCTACTGCGAGTGCAAGTGGCTGCAAGCTCCGGCGGTGATCGGATGGTTTCGCCCCATCGTGTTCCTTCCCGCAACCGCCTTTACCGGTCTCTCGGAGGAGCAGTTGCAAGCTGTCATCGCCCACGAACTGGCGCACATCCACCGATTCGACACCTTTGTGAATGTATTTCAGGTTTTGGTGGAGACGTTGCTCTTCTATCATCCCGCCGTTTGGTGGCTGAACAAGAAGATTCGTGCCGAGCGCGAACATTGCTGCGATGACGTAGCGGTCTCGATGTGCGGCAACGCCGTCGAGTATGCACGCGCCCTCACGCTGATGGAAGAATGGCGCAACGCACCTGCTTTCGCGATGGCCGCAAACCGCGGTCCGCTAACCGAGCGCATCGTGCGCGTGCTTGGCCTCAGGACCCTCGGAGAAGGCAGGCGCGGTGTCGGACTCAGCGCCAGCATTGTCTGTCTGACCGCGGCCATCATCGCGGGCAACGCTTTGTTGGGGCTGGCACGGCCTAAACCCCAAATCGCCTTCGTCGCGCAAGCCGCGTCTACTCCGACTGCGACACCCCAAGCTGCTCCCAAGGGTGCTTCGAGCCCGAAGCCGTCTCCCGCTCACCCGCAAAGCAGCGAACAACCTGCTGGCTCTTACATTGAAGAGATGAAAGCCGCGGGGCTTGGCGATTTGACCGTCGACCAGCTCATCGCCATGAAAATCCAGAATGTCACGCCGGAATATGTGCGGGACTTGCGCGAGCTAGGCTTGCATCCGGACTCTGAGAAGTTGGTAGCGATGCGCGTGCAGGACATTACGCCGGAATACGTCAGCGAACTGAAGGCTTCTGGCCTCAATCCCGACGAGAACCACCTCATCTCGCTCAAGATCCAGGGTGCGGACGCGGAATACTATCGCGGGATTAAAGATGCTGGAATTGACCCCGATGTTGATCGCCTGATCTCGCTGAAAATCCAGGGTGTAACTCCGGAATATGTTCGCGCACTCCGCGCTGCTGGCCTCCAGGTGACGGTCGATCAAGTCATCTCGCTAAAAATTCAGGACGTCACTGCCGCATATTTGAAGGAGATGCACGAGCTGGGTATTGATCCCAGCGCGAATGACGCTATCTCCATGCGTATCCAGGACGTTACTCCGGAATATGTGCGCGAGATTCACGCGCTTGGCTTGAAACCGGCGACCAACGAACTGATCTCTATGCGCATACAAGATGTCACGCCCGAATACGTGAAGTCGTTGCAATCGGCGGGATTCAAGCTGGCAGTCCACGAGATCATCAGCGCCAAAATTCAGGATGTCACGCCCGAGTTCATCGAGCGAGTGCGCCAGCATGGCTTCAAGGACCTGACTTTGCCGAAGCTGATTCAGCTTCGGCAGTTGGGAATTCTGGAGCCAAAGGCTGATCTATAGGGCGCGGGGCTTCGCCCCAGCTTGGACGGGCGAGTCGCCCGTCACCACACGAGCAGTTATGAGTTCGATATGGAGAAGACTTATGAGAATGCGACGCACGCTGGCCTATCTGGTTTTCGCCTCTTGCATTCTGGTGCTTGCGATCAAGAGTCGAGCCGCCGAAAACCGCAGCGGCGATTGGACGATCAGCAAGTCCGACACCCCTGGCAAGGTCGAGTTTTCCCTGATCGAGCACCATCATGGCGGGACGTCCAGCCACCAATCGGACTGGCCGGCGACGTCGTTTCAGGGCGTGGAGTTCTCGAAGCCCGGACGCCAGGACGTTCACTTCACCATCACCCGCGACGCGGGCAAGATCGACTGCGAGGGATTCCTCAAAGATGGCGAGGGCGCGGGCGTGTTTCATTTTCAGCCTGACTCGAACTACGCGCGCGAGATGAATTCCGTCGGCTTCTCTGTGGACGATGAGAAGCAGTTTGCCCTGGCAGTTCAGGACGTCAGCCTCGAGTTCGCCCGCCAGATGAAGAACGAACATCTCAGCGACCTCGACGCGGACAAACTGATCGCCTTCCGTATCTTCCGCGTGGACCAGACGTTTATCGAGGATTTGCGGTCCGAGGGGCTGAAGATTTCCGACAGCGACAAACTGGTTGCGTTCCGGATCCATGGCGTGACTCCGCAAATGGTTCGGAGCCTCCATCAGGCGGGTTACTCGCCGGAGCAGGACACGCTGATTGCCATGAGAATCCACGGCGCGACGCCGGAATGGATGGCGGAACTCAAACAGCGCGGCTACGATCACATCGACCTCGAGAAGTTGATCGAATTCCGCATCCACGGCGTTTCGCCGGAGTTCATCGGGAAAGTGCAGGGCCTTGGCTATTCTCATCCTGATCCCGACGAGCTGATTGCCATGCGTATTCATAACGTCACGCCGGAATATATCAGCGACCTGCGTGCCCGCGGATTGCACGATCTCAGCATCGATCAACTGGTCAGCATGCGCATTCACGGCATCGACTAGACCGGTGGAAATCACGCGAAAAAAAGTTGAGACGGGCGCAGAACTCGGCACCTGCGCCTGGTTTCATTTTGGGAAGACGGGAGTTTCTGTGGGGTACCTCCAGGCCAATGCCCAGAACCACTGGCGCCAGACTCGGGGCACCCTGGGTCACAGATTGGGAACGCGTGGGTAACTCAGCAGCACGGGCATGAGTTCTCTGCTTCCCGGAAATTGATCACGAATGACTGGCGAAGATCGGACAATCGCAGGCGCACGGTGTGGACCGCAACAGCTGGCGGGCTGGCTGAAAACCGGGCAGCAGTTCTCTTCGACTCAGGCAAAAGGATTTCCTGAGTTAGCGCAAGCGACTATTTCTTATCCCGCATCCACGGAGTAAACGTAATCCCAAGCAGCAATCCTTCCGGACTCACAAGACGAGTTACAGTCTGGCCCCACGGTTCTTTTCTGTTCCTGATGAGCATTCGATAGCCTCGCGACTCAAGCTCCGCTGTTGCCTTCTCAACGCTGTCCACATCAAACTCAAGCCAAGCTTGAGGCGCAGGGATCTCGCGGGGCCAGGAATCGTTGCCAAAACAAGACTGCGCCGCCTGAGAGAGTGGCCAGAGAGCAAACTCTTTGCTCCCTTGCAGAGCGTCAGTGTGGAGGTAGCCGTTTTTTCCTCCTTGAAGGGAATATCGGGGGCATCTTTGTAAAGCCTTCGGCTGATCGCCGTGTGACTAACGATTGGGCCAAATCCGGCAACGAATAGAACTTTGATATCTTCCATTTCTTTCATGATCCCATAGCCTCCTAGCGTCGAAATGGGCGACACTCCCGTAATGGCCAGGGCGGCCAAGAGTTCTCTTCGAGTCATCATAGTCCGAAAAGATAAATTGGATTGTCGGGGTACGTCTTGAATGAATCGGACATGTGAAGCTAAAAGTCGGGGCCAACCTTAATCTGAAGGAGACCAGATAGACAAAAGCACCATCGTGGGGATTGAAGTGACATCCTGGGCGCATTGCGTCCCGTCCCGAGTCCTGCGACGCCATCGAGTATGTATTCCGGATCGCTTCAATGGCCCAGGTTTAGGTCGGCGAAATAAGCGACGGTGCCAGACCCCACCCAAAGCGCGACTGAGCCTTTTTCAATAGGTTGTTTTAGGTCGTTGACAACGAGAGTCGGTTGGTCGGAGCCGTTGACGTACAGTCGCGCGCTTCTACCTTCAATCTGGATTTTCACCTTCGTCCAGGCACCGGGAACCAGATCAACATAGATTCGTATTTGCCGGACTTTCGTCTCGCAGCTTATACCAGGGGAAAACCGGGAACCGATATGTACTGAGCCGAATGGTTTCTCCGCAGTTGGTCTTCCGATCGTCCGTTTTTAGGACGCAAGTAAAAGCACTTGTAGCCTGAAACGTCCTCCGTAACTCGAAACGCGATCCCCACAAAACCCCGAGAGTCTTGCGACGCATCGGGAACAGTATCTCCGCTCAGTTAAATTTCAATGGTCCCGCCAGCAAAGAAGTGTTTTTGACGACGGCGATGCGGCTGACGCCGTCACCGTGGCCCGGTGCAGCATCGACGATGCGCAGTGCACTTTTCCAGCGATACTGGACAAACTCTGCCGTCACATGGTGAAGCGCCAGGCCATCAGGCCGAATCGAGCCTGGTCTCATCACCGGCGCTTGACTCAATTGCTGGGCATCTGAGGGCACCGCCCGGACTACAGCGAAGCCCACAGCAAACACTGCTTCCATAAACGGGTCACGATAATTGATTCCCCGAGTCAGCTGTAAGTGGTTCCGGAACGGGTCGCAGAGAAAGGATGGCCGGCTTCCTTCTATTCGCCGCGTCCTAATGCCACACTACCATCAGGCGCCAGTCGCCACGCGGGGTTCCAAGCCACTTCCCAGGCAAATCCGTCGGGGTCCGCAAAATAACCCGAGTAGCCGCCCCAAGTCGCCTGTTGTGCGGGTTTTAGAATCGTCGCGCCCGCAGCCGCAGCGCGTTTTATGAGCGGATCCACTTCGCCTTTTGCGTGCACATTGTAAGCAAGGGCCATGGCTGCCCGTCCGAATGCCACCGGATCGACCTGAAAATCTGCGGCGAGTTTGTCACGCAGGAACAATGCAAAGACCATTCCCCCTGCCTGGAAGAAGATGATCTCTTTATTCTCAAATGCCGGCTTCCAACCGAGCCCCTCGGAATAGAATCTTTTCGAGATACTCAGATCTTTCACGCCGAGGGTGACAAGGCTAATACGCTGGTCCATGGTATGAGATTCCCCCTTGCCATGAGGAAGAAGCAACCCTGCCGTGATGCCCACCAGCAGTTCTCTTCGAGTCCACATAGGCCGAAGATAGAATGATCGATGAGTTCTTGTCTTGAACGAATCGGACACATCGAGCGCATCAAGATCCGAGGCCGTGCATCGTCTGAATGAGGCCGGATAGGCAAAGAGTGCACCGCGCAGATCGGAGCGAGATACTGGGCGGGTTGCCGGAAAAACGCTGCACCTCTCGAGTCATGTGCGCTTGATCGGCATAGTCCGCGTCCGCGGCAAACTGTGCAAAGCTCCTCCGAGCGCCCATGTTATGGGCGAAATTCAGTAGACGCTGGAAACGCAGCACGGACTGAAACATCTTCGGACCATACCCGACCGCCACTGTAAAGCGACGCTGAAGCTGACGGCTGCTGAATCCGATCCACCTACTGAGTTTTTCAACTCGGCCTTGCGGATTCCGGGCGAGCCATTGAATAGCCGCGCTGACTGCCTGGTCAACCGGCGCAGCTTGCTCGAGGCAATTTAGCAAGGCTGTCTCGATGGCCGACCGTCGCGCGGCAATATCTGGCTCATCTGCGATCCGCTCAAATCGCGCAGTTGCATCGCGGCCCCAGACGTCGCGAAGCGGCACCGACTGGTTGAGTAGCGCTGAGGCAGGAAGGCGAAGCAGGCTCGGCGCAAGTCCGGGATGGCAGCGAGCGCCGATAATGATAGTCCCAGGAGCGAGACGAGCGACGAAGGGCTGTGTCCACGGGCCGATCACCATCGGAGCTTCATCGTTGATGAGAACAATATCGACGCAGCCGTCGGGCAATACGGGATGCTCGAATTCGTCTCGTGAACCGGTGACTGTCTGCGTCCACAGGCAGAGTAGATATCTCGCAAGCGGCAACGGAGCTGGAAATTCACGGTAATCAGAAACAGCGCTCACGTGCAAATCGCGATTTATCACAGGACCCTCCAGGGCAAAGTGCTCTTCCCCGTTTGGTCCCTTGATTTTACTCCCAACTGTTTTGGGAGGACCGGCTAATGCGGACGTGGCTGGATGCTTCCGATGGATGGGGCATACGATGGCTGTGGATTTTCTCGACCTTTACGGCGTCGGCGGTACCATCCCTCCGGGACTCGCTGGCATTTTTCAAAGGCTAACCCGGCACTTCCGTGCCGGGCTTTCACATGGCGCCGCTTCTCGGCTGGAGTGTAGGGCGCGGCGCCCGCCGTGCCGCCGTGCCCCGTGCGTCGCTGTTTGTTAGTGCGTAAATGAGAAATTCAGACCTGTGGTGAGAATCAGGTCATTTTTCTTGGCTCCAATGGGCGGATTCGACACGTAAATATCGCCGAACTGGTTCTGCCAACCCAGCCATTTACTGATCTTGGTGACCGTGCCGAAGTTGAATATTTCCCGGTATTCGCCGGTCTGCTGCAGGTTTGGATAAAAGTAGAAATTCTCGCTGACCACGGTGCTCTTCCCCAGCTTGTGATTCAGTTCTTCGCCCAGCGTCAGAGCTACAAAGCGGTTGGTCACGCCGTAGGAAGCAAAAACCGGAGGAGTCGTGACCGGCAAGACCTCGGTGCCATTGGAGTACGTTTCGTGGGTGTAGTTGATGCCACCCAAAACGTTGAAGGTAGTGCTGTCGTTGTTGATCACGTGATAGCCGAAGCCGCCGGTATACACGCCACGGAGATCGAGGAACTGCAGCGCGTTGCTCATGAAGTCTGCGGCGCCAAAGGCAAATATCTTTGGATTCAGGTTGCGATCGTAGCGCAGCCCGCCCGTTACCAGGTTTGCGACCGTGCTGGGAGTAGCCAGTTGATTGGTGGTGTAGATCGAACTGAGGTAGAAAGTGATTTTGTCATTAAGCGTAGGATGGGTCGCATTCACAGCCAGAGCGAGATTTTCCGTCTGGCTGTTTCCCCGCGCCACCGAGAAGCCCACGTTGGCGCCCCCATTCCAGCCATGGATCAGCCCCGGGTGCAGCGACTTGTCGTAGGCGGCCTGCTCGGCGTCATTGCGGATCAGGGTGACATCTTCTTTCGGCGCCTCCACCGTGCCCGCGTTCTTGGTGGCGACCTCGATCTTGTTGTCGGAGGTCGTGACCGGCCCGACGGCCGTCTTGCCGCCTTTCAAGCTTACGTGCAACGGCTGGTCTGCCTTGATGTCCTGGACCGCATCAAACTTAAACTCGACGTCGCCAGCCGCGTCGGTGTGCAGGACGAGCGTCTTGCCATCCGATTTCACAACGGTGCCAGTCAGGCGATCCCCGTTCTTGAGGGTGATCTGATCTGCGAATAGAGCCGATGGCGGTCCCAAAAACGCAATTAGGGCGAAGACTGCAACTTTACGCAACACTGCCTGCCTCCAGATTTGGGAGATTCAATTTTTGAAAACGATTTGGGACCCAGAACTGCCCTTCGATGCAGAAACTGAAAATAGAGACGGAGAGGCACACTCAGAGATCGGGGATTTGGGAAACCAGAAAGGTAATGCCCGCACCGCGGGAACCCGCTTAGCTCTTGGTTTCGGTATTCTTGTTCTGCTCGTTTGAAGCCTGGGTGGAAGCCTGCGTGGAGGAATGATCCTTCATGCCATCTTTCAAGGCACGGATTCCCTCGCCCAGGCCTTTTCCAAGTTCAGGCAATTTCTTGGGACCGAAGACCAGCAGAGCGATGAAGAAAATCACCAGCAAGTGCATCGGTTGAAATAGACCTTCAAACATCGGACCCTCCAAGGGATGCAGCTACAAACTCAAATCATACGCTATCGGTAGCCCCTAGGGGAAGGTGCGCTAGTCCAGTCAGTGCAGTCGAGTCCAGCCGGGACCCCGACAGCCCTACCTGATTAAAGCGTGACGCCACAAGCCCATCCCATCGGTGAACAGCGCCACGATAGGGTGTGATTTCGGTCACAGCCAACCCACGCGCCCCCAACCACCGCTAACACACCATGGAAACCGGGGTCGATTCGGCAGCTTGCTCTAGCGCAAAGTGGACCGCTGTAAACTGCTAACCAGGGTGATCCAGCCTGCTGCAGCCCACTCTGCTCTTGCTGGGCCTTGATTTGTGACCAATTTGTGACGATCTTTTGACAACGTCGTAACGGAGAGATGGGTATGATCGCGGCGTTAATTAGAGTTTAAAGATAGAGATTTAGGTTCGAACACTCTCCCCTTGCAAATCCGGAAAAACTGCCATGAGACTTGCATCGAGATTGCTGCTGTTTCACTTGGGGCTGGCGGGGACAGTCCACGCCCAGTTCTCAAACCCTAACTTCAAACATGTCGTTATCATCGTCCAGGAAAACCGAACCCCGGACAACCTGTTTCAAGGCCTGTGTGCCGCTCCTTATGGCGCCTGCGCCGTGCCTCCGACTTCCTCCGCGCCTTACGATATTCAGACTTCGAACTGGAGGACCAAGACGGGGACGATTCAGCCGTCGCGGGTGGCCTTGGCCGGCACCTACGATCTGGACCACTCGCACCCGGCGTTCAACGCCATGTGCGACATGAGGGCCGGCACCCCTCCAACCTGCAGGATGGATGGCGCGGCTGGCATCGCCTGCCTTCCACAGACAGGCGCTACCTGCCCTAAGAACCCGCAGTTCAACTACGTCAACAATTCGACTGGGATTCTGAACCCTTATCTCACACTCGCGACCCAGTACGGCTGGGCAAACTACATGTTTCAGACGAATCAGGGGCCGAGCTTTCCTGCGCACCAGTTTATTTTTGCGGGGACGTCGGCGCCCACCGGGTTGGACGACACCCTTGGGATTTTCGCGGCGGATAACGGGAATACCAGCGGTGGGTGCATTTCCCCTTCGACAACGCACGTCGAACTCATTACCCCCAATTTAACTTCGCCCCCTTACGGCGTCGAGAATTCCTCGATCTACCCGTGTTTCGAACACGAGACCATGGCGGACCTGGTGACCGACTGGAAGTACTATGCGGCGTCCTCGATCGGCCTGTGGACTGCTCCAGACGCAATTCAGCACATCTGTTTGCCGAGCGGAGGTAAGTGCACCGGCTGGGGCACGCACGTCGTTGCCAACAATCCGTCGCAGGTACTGACCGATCTCGGCAGCTGCATTCTTGGCGGTGTGACCTGGGTGACTCCGACGGCGGTCAATTCCGATCACGCCACTCAGAACGATGGCGGTGGGCCGTCGTGGGTGGCTGCCATTGTCAATGCCATTGGCACCAGTAAATGTACCGACATCGTGAACCAAAGGGTCCTCACCTATTGGCAGGACACAGCCATCTTTATCACCTGGGACGATTGGGGAGGCTGGTACGACCACGAACCGCCGACGATCTTGGGGGGTGTGCAAGGCGACTATCAGTACGGGTTTCGGGTTCCGATGATTGTGGTATCCGCGTATACCGGGCCAGGCTTGGTCGATAACCAGCGCTACGATTTTGGCAGCCTGCTGCGCTTCGTCGAGCACAATTTTGGCAATCTAGGCCTGAGAGAAGGAGAGCTGGGGTTTGCGGATAGCCGTGCCACCACCGATTTCAGCGCCTTCTTCCGCATGAATCGTCGGCCGCGAAAGTTTACGATCATCGCCGCTCCCAAGAGTGCAGATTTTTTCATCCATGACACCAGGCCGCCAGAAGCGCCCGACAACGATTAGGCCCCCGACTGTTTTATGGTTTGTCGCTATCGAGGACTCGCTCTACCTCTTGCTGTGGGGCGTGAAGGTCACGTTGAGAGTGCAGCTTGCCCCCGCTGCTAGACTCGTCCCGCAGGTGTTGTCTGGGCAAAGGCCGGCGAGTTAAGTCCCGAGATGCCCATAGTGGGGCCCTCACCAGCGCATCGGCCGGTCAAACCAGCTACTTCTGCAAGAACACAAACGACCGATTCTTGCTACTGAGGGCGAGATCGAGCTTTCCGTCGTTGTTGAAGTCACCTACCGCCAGTCCCAAAAAGCTAGGGACCACAGCCTCCACACCCGCCTGGATTTGGAGCGGGGCCCGGAAGGTTCCATCGCCGTTGCCCAAAGAAAGCAGGACGACCTGATGAAATGGGGATTGGTTGTCAAAACTTCCTAGCGCGGCAAAATCGAGTTTGCCGTCACCATTAAAGTCCCCCAGCAATACTTGCTTGACGAAGATACCAGTCGGAACCTTGGTACACCCCTTTTCCGTGAAGGTCCCATCTCCCTTACCCAGGTAGACGCAGCTTCCGTCGGCGATCAGGTCCAGAATTCCGTCGCCGTTAACGTCGGCCGCGACGACCCCAATAAAGTCCTGCGAGGCCGGGGTGTTCGTGGCCGCCTGGAACGTGCCGTCACCGTTGCCGAAATACACCTGAAGGACGTTGCCGGTTCCAAAGATGGAACTCGGCAGTGCGAGATCCAGTTTGCGGTCTCCATTGAAGTCACCCATCGCCAATCCAGTCGAGATCCTTCCAGTGAAGTTCGGCAAAGACGAAGAAGCAAAGGTTCCGTCGCCCGCTCCTAGGTAGACCTCGAGGAAGTTGTTGAAGAAGTTGTTGTCTACCGAAGCCAGGTCCAGCTTGCCGTCGCCATTCAAATCACCGACTGCGTCGGGGATACCCTGGAAACCCCCATTAGTCCGCACGAAGGTACCATCCCCCTTGCCCAGGAATACCGAACCCCCAAAGAAGCCGCCATTGTCGGTCGTAACTGCCAGGTCGAGCTTCCCATCACCATTGAAATCGGCGGAGAGCAGGAAATTGGCCGGAACCAGGGGGGTGGCCGACACTACCGGAGGTGCAAAGAGCCCATTACCCTTCCCGGGGAAGAGATCTACCTGGTTGTTGTTGAGGCCAACCGCCAGGTCAGCCTTGCCATTACTAGTAAAGTCGCCGATGGCAACCGCCCCCGCCTTTGTGACGCTCCCGTCAAGCGCAAATGCCACGCTGAACGCCGGAACCCGGACCGGGAACAAGACCGGGTTGGACCGGCCTCCGTCCAGAGAGGGATTGACGACCGTCACGTCTGCGGTTGCGGCTTTGGCCACATCGGCGGCACCGATGGTGGCGCGAACCTCGCTGGCAGAGACGAACGTTGTTTTTCGCGGGGAGCCGTTCCAATGCACCACCGCGCCGGAAACAAAATTTGTGCCGCGGAGGGTGAGCGTAAAAGCCTTATGTCCCGGGCGCACACTTGAGGGGATCAAAGGTTGATACACCATCGGAAGGGGATGAGACTGGGCGAGCAGCGCGGTGGTGACAAAGCACAGAAATAGGCTGGCAAACCTGACTGATTTCATATTTATTCCTCCGTTGACGGTGAAATCGAGGTGGAACCAGCCAGATAGCGGAGGCGCGCAAATCTATAGGATTCTGAGAGGTCACTCACCCACGAGGCTCGGAACGCACTACGTGCCAGTCGATCACGAACTCCTTATCGTTTCGAAGCGAGCCCATCCACAAGGCGCTAATTAAGCCTAGGGAACCTCTGAAGAACTCTCCGATCCACAGGCGAAGCGGGTAAGGTGTAAGTCGGAGGAAAAAGGCGGATGAGGCAACAGACTTTGGCGGCGCAGACGGGTTTCGAGAAGTACGGGCGGAAGA
>Ga0307476_10000101_pt1 | contig 92822 bp, 84 predicted proteins | sample atmos_gasesECM2C_2_FD_203314 | JGI IMG/M metagenome (GOLD analysis project Ga0307476, IMG submission 203314) | Hardwood forest soil microbial communities from Morgan-Monroe State Forest, Indiana, United States - atmos_gasesECM2C_05 | ecosystem: Environmental > Terrestrial > Soil > Temperate... | reverse complement strand
GGGCATTCTGGTGAAGGTCCATTCGTTCGACTCCTTCGAAGCGGATTGGTCAGCACCATCAGCTTCTCCGGTCTTGCTCGAATGGACTATTCACTTCTCGGGAACAACGTGTTGAAAGATCACAGCCGCCCTTAATTATTCCCGCGAACTTGCGCCACGGAGCTTCGGTTTTCCTGCGAAAACGTCGCTTCTACCGACTCACGAACGATACGGGCCATCGGCCGCCCAGTGCGTCGAGAGGCCTGCCGTAACCGTTCGAAAGCTCCTTCGAAAGTCGGACTGTGATCTTGGCAGCCATGCAGTAATTGTGACACGAAGTGCTTATCTCCAATGCGAAATCACCGACTTGCGTCTGAGAAATATCTTAAGGATTGACTTCTGCGGAGCGACCGCTAAAACCATTCTCAGAGACGGTCGTCCTTGAGTCCGATCCTCGTAAATTCACCGCCGCACGACGCGTTCTGCCTGCAACTCCTGCAGCGCTCGTATATTCACTTCTCCTCGTTGCAGCGCCGCGATGCCTTCCGCAGCCGCGCGTGCTGCTGAAAGCGTGGTAATGGTCGGGATGCGCGCCATCACCGCCGCGCGCCGGATGGCCTTCTCGTCGAACCACGGCTCGGGACCGGTTGGCGTGTTCACGATGAGATGAATGCGCTGGCCCTTAATGAAGTCGACAACGTTCGGACGCCCCTCTTTCACTTTATAAACGCGCTCGACTCGCATGCCCGCGGCCTCGATCACGTCCGCCGTGCCGGAAGTGGCAACCAGTTTGAAACCCATATCCACAAACTTGCGCGCGACTTCGGCGACGTGCGGTTTATCGTGGTCGGTCACACTGACAAATACCGTTCCCGTTGTCGGCAACTTCTGTCCCGCGGCCAGTTGCGCCTTGCCGAAGGCTTCGCCAAAGCTGTCGCCCACGCCCATCACTTCGCCGGTCGATCTCATCTCCGGCCCCAGCACCGTATCCACGCCGGGAAACTTATTCCAGGGGAACACTGGAGACTTCACGTAATAGTGGCTTCCGGTGTCAAGGTCGGCGTGCCTGTCAATATTCTCCGGCAGGAATTCACGCAGCTTGCGCCCATTCATCAACCGCGCCGCAATCTTCGCCATCGCCACACCTGTGGCCTTCGAAACATACGGCACTGTGCGCGAGGCCCGCGGATTCACTTCCAGCACATAAACCTTTCCACCCTCGGCGCCGTTCCCCGATCCGCTACCGTTGCCGCGAGGAATGGCAAACTGAATATTCATCAGCCCCACCACCTTCAGCGCCCGCGCCAGCTTGAACGTGTAATCGCGCATGCGCTCCATCAGCGGCTGCGGAATATCGACGGCAGGCAGCACGCATGACGAATCGCCCGAGTGAATGCCAGCCTCTTCGATATGCTGCATAATTCCGCCGATCACCACGTCTTCGCCGTCGGAGAGCGCATCCACGTCAACTTCAATGGCGTCCTCGAGAAAGTGATCGATCAGCACCGGACGATCCTGCGAGTATTCGACCGCCTCTTTCATGTATCGCAGAACCGATTCTTCGTCGTGCGCGATCACCATGGCGCGTCCGCCCAACACGTAGGAAGGCCGCACCACGACCGGGTATCCAACGCGCTTCGCGCCCTCGATGGCCTCTTCGAGCGAAGTTGCCATCACGCCTGCTGCCTGGGGAATTTTCAATTCCTCCAGCAGCTTATTGAAATGTTTGCGATCTTCCGCCAGATCGATCGATTCTGGAGACGTGCCAATAATGTTCACGCCCGCTTGCTTCAGCGGCAAAGCCAGGTTGAGCGGCGTCTGCCCACCAAACTGGACGATCACGCCCACATCTGCTCCCTTCGATGTCTCGTGCTGATAGATCGCCCACACGTCTTCGAAAGTGAGTGGCTCAAAGTAAAGCCGGTCGCTGGTGTCGTAATCGGTCGAGACCGTCTCAGGATTGCAGTTGATCATGATCGTCTCGTATCCGTCTTCGTGCAGGGCGAACGAAGCATGACAGCAGCAGTAATCGAACTCAATTCCCTGTCCAATACGGTTCGGCCCGCTGCCTAAAATGATCACCTTCTTCTTGTCGGTCGGCGCGGCCTCGTCTTCGTCCTCGTAAGTCGAATAAAGATATGGCGTGAAGCTTTCAAATTCCGCCGCGCACGTGTCTACGCGCTTGTACACGGGCAGCACACCGTGCTTCTTCCGAAGATGCCGCACTTTCTCCTGACCTTCGAGCCGCCAAATGTTGGCCAGCCGTCCGTCTGAGAAACCCATGCGTTTGGCCTCGCGCAGCACCGCCGCCGGGACGGACTCAATCGGATGCTTCTCCAATTCCAGCTGCATGTCGTTAATTTCTTTGAGCTGGTAAAGAAACCACGGATCCATCGAGGTCATCTTCGCGATTTGCTTTACCGTGTGCCCCTGTCGCAACGCGTAGCGCACATAGGCCAGCCGCTCGGGATGCGGCGTCACCAGCCGTTGTGTCAGAATCTTTGGTTCGATCTTGTCAGCGCCGACCTTTTTCCCTGTATCGAGCGAGCGAATGCCCTTCATCAAGGCTTCTTTGAAGGTGCGGCCGATGGCCATCACTTCGCCCACCGACTTCATCTGCGGCCCCAGCGTATCGTCCGCGCCAGGAAATTTTTCGAACTGCCATTTCGGAATTTTCACCACAACGTAATCGAGCGTCGGCTCGAAACACGCCGGCGTCTTGCGCGTGATGTCGTTGGGAATTTCGTCCAACGTGTATCCCACCGCAAGTTTCGCGGCGATCTTCGCAATCGGAAATCCCGTCGCCTTCGACGCGAGCGCCGACGATCGCGACACGCGCGGGTTCATCTCGATCACCACCATGCGCCCGGTCTCGGGATTCACGCCGAATTGAATATTCGATCCGCCCGTATCCACGCCAATTTCGCGAATCACCGCAATCGATGCATCGCGCATGGCCTGGTACTCGCGGTCCGTCAACGTCTGCGCCGGCGCCACCGTGATGGAATCTCCCGTGTGCACACCCATGGGATCGAAGTTCTCGATCGAACAGATGATGATGACGTTGTCCTTCGTATCACGCATCACTTCAAGTTCGAATTCCTTCCATCCCAGCACCGACTCTTCAATCAGCGCCTCGTGCACCGGAGAAAAATCGAGGCCGCGCGCCAGCACTTCGATCATCTCCTCGCGATTGTAGGCAATACCTCCGCCCGAACCGCCCAGCGTAAACGAAGGCCGCACGATCACCGGGAACCCGATTTTCCCGGCGAACTCAATCCCATCCTTTGTGTTATTCACCAGCGCCGACTTGGGCACATCGAGCCCGATCTTCTGCATCGCATCCTTGAAGAAGAGCCGGTCTTCCGCCTTCTTGATGGCCGCAACGTTCGCGCCGATCAAGTGGACATCGTATTTCTCGAGGACGCCGCCATCGGAAAGTTCGATTGCCAGATTGAGTGCAGTCTGCCCGCCAACGGTCGGCAGCACGGCAAAACCCGCTCCTGGCGCCATCTCCCGCTCGATGCGGATGATCTCTTCCAGATATTCGAGCGTCAGCGGCTCAATGTAAGTGCGGTCGGCAATCTCTGGATCGGTCATGATGGTCGCCGGATTCGAGTTGGCCAGCACCACTTGATAGCCCTCAGATTTGAGCGCCTTGCAAGCCTGCGTGCCAGAGTAATCAAACTCCGCCGACTGCCCGATGACGATGGGGCCAGAGCCGAGAATCAGGATTTTTTGAATGTCAGTGCGTTTGGGCATTTAGGAGGCGATCTTCCTAGATCTATTTTGTACCGGCGCGGCGGTAGTGGTTTCGCTTTGAGCATGTTTGCCTTGAAAGGGTGCGGCTTGGGCCGCGTCGTCCAGCGCCAAGTTTGGAGAAGGCGCGCCTTCAGGTGGGCTGCTCGTCTTCTTGTTTTGAGAGGGCGCACTCTCGGACGCGCCACGGAGCGTCCTGTCTTGAAAGAGTGTGACTTCAGACCCGCCGCTTGGTTTGTTTTGAAAAGGCGCGGCCTGGACCGCGCCGTCCCGCTTCTTGTTTTGAAAGGGCGCGCCTTCAGGCGCGCCGTACGAGCCGCTCACAAGAGTGGGCTTTAGCCCCAGAGGTACCGGGTCTAGCTCAATCCCAACTGCCAACGACGAATATGGATATCCTTCAGCGCATTCGCAAAGATGCTTTCGCACTGGATTTTCCCAGATGTAATCGATATGCCGCAGATAATCTCCCGCATCGCGAATACGATGATCCGAAAAACCTTTTTGCCACACTTCCATGTTCGAACCCAGCTCCTTCTTGGCTCGATAAGAAAACCCACCCTTAATAAATTGAACAGCCTTTTCCAGACTCGCCTTCGGAGTGATAAGCAAGTGAAAGTGATCGGGCATAATCACGAATTCGTGCAGTAAATAGACCGATCCTCGATAGTGGTACAGCGTGTCGATGAGCAGCCGAGCCCAGCGTTCATTTCGAAAGAGATCGCGCCGCCCCCAAGTCGCAGAGGTGACCATGTACGTTTGGGCGGTATTCGTGGCGTGCTCTCTGGTTGGTCTCATCGTAGGCTCCCGGTGCCCTAGCACTCTAGTTCGTTCAGGTTTTGAAAGGGCGGGCTTCCAGCTGCGCCAGACTAGCGTTTCCTACTCATCTGGGCTTTAGCTCCGGAGGTTACTAACCTCAGCGGCTAAAGCCGCGATTCCTCCTCCGTCCGTTACGGCGCGCCTTGAAGGCGCGCCCTTTCAAACCATCTCCCGACAGCATTCAATCGCCAATAACTGCCGCGCTCACCCTTTCCACTCCTCCATCATCTGCACAAAATCCCTAAACAGATAATGTGAGTCATGCGGACCCGGCGCGGCTTCCGGGTGATACTGCACGCTAAATAGCGGCAGGTTTCGATGCCGTAGCCCTTCCAAAGTTTGATCGTTCAAATCAACGTGCGTCAGATCGACTTCGCTCTCCGGCAGCGAATCCGGATCGACTGCAAAGTTGTGGTTATGCGCCGTGATCTCAATCTTGCCAGTCTTCAACTGCTTCACGGGATGATTCCCACCATGATGGCCGAACTTCAGCTTAAAAGTCTTCCCGCCGAGAGCGATGCCGACTAGCTGATGCCCCAGACAAATGCCAAAGATCGGCATCCGCCCCATCAATCGACGAATCGAATCCACGGCGTACGTACACGGCTCGGGATCGCCGGGGCCATTCGACAGAAACACTCCATCCGGCTTCAACGCCAAAACATCCTCCGCGAGAGTCTGAGCCGGAACTACAGTCACCCGGCAACCCTCGCCGCGTAACTTACGCATAATGTTTTGCTTAATCCCGAAATCATAAGCCACTACATGAAAGCGTGCCGGTTCGTCCTTTACCCCCACCATCGCCACCGGCTCATGCGAACGCTCGCCAACTTCCCAAACGTATGGACCCTTGGTGCTCACCACTTTCGCCAGGTCCATCCCGTCCATCTTCGGAATCGAGTTCGCCTTGGCGACCAACTTCTCCGCATCGCTCTCGAGCGTGGAAACTACGCCGCGCATCACGCCGTGATCGCGCAGATGTCGCACCAGCGCCCGGGTGTCGATGTCCGACAACACCGGCACCTTGAATTGTTCCAGATATTCTTCGGCCACCTGCTGCGAGCGCCAGTTCGAGCTCACCTTCGAGAACTCGCGCACGATCAGCCCTTCGATCCACGGCCGCGTGGCTTCATTGTCTTCCTGATTGGTTCCGTAGTTGCCGATCTGAGGATTGGTCAGGACAACGATCTGCCCTGAATACGAGGGGTCGGTGAAAATTTCTTGGTAGCCGGTGATGGAAGTATTAAAAACGACTTCGCCGTAGCATTCGCCTTTGGCGCCGTAACCTTTGCCTCGGAAGACTCGCCCGTCTTCCAGCGCAAGGATAGCTTGCATTCTCGCTCCGGGGTGTGGATTTTACGAATTTTAGCAGGGATTAGGGTTGAGACCAAGAGCAGAAACGAGGCAGGGTTGTGGAAATCCCCAAAGAATATGGATGATCGCTGATCGACGATTGCTGATTGTCGATTGATGATTAAGAACTATTGCTCGACGACGCGAATAGCAAGGGCCTTGAAAGGGGGCGTCGGCCCCGTTAAGGCGCGCTCTGGTGGGATGAAACTAACTCTGTCATCCCGAGCGAAGATGATTGTCCGTTTCGCGGACGATCATCGGAGTCGAGGGACCTGTTGCCTGCGGCGCTGATGCAATCAAAGGCGGACAGCAGGTCCCTCCACGCAAATAACGATCAGCTTCGCTGACCTTTATTCTTGGTCGGGATGACAATGTGTGGGAAGTACGAAGGAACACCATTACAGCACGTACATGATCGCGGCAGTTTTCAATCAACAATCAGAAATCAGCAATCAACAATGATCTACCGCACGCGTCCCACTTTATCCATCGGCCAATACCCAAACACGGCCTTGCCATAGATATAGCTCTGGTGGACAGGCCCGAAATCCCGGCTGTCATTTGACATCGACCTGTGATCGCCCAGCACGAGATAACACTCCGGCGGCACGACCGTCTCTGGGTACGATCGCGAGTCAGTGTACGCCGGAGGAACGTAGTCCTCGTCGAGCGCCGCGCCGTTCACGTAGACCCGCCCACCGTCGATGCGAACGCGGTCCCCGGCAATTCCAATCACGCGCTTGATGTAACTCTTCGAAGGGTCGCGCGGATAACGGAACACCACAATATCTCCGCGCGAAATTGGCTCCAGCCGATACACAAACTTGTTGACGAAGATGCGTTCCTGATCTTCGAGCGAGGGCATCATGCTCGTGCCTTCAACCTTCACCGGCTGATAAATGAAGACGATGATGAACGCCGAGATCGCGAGCGAGAGAATCAGATCGCGCAACCACACCGCGATCGCGGGACGCAGCCGCGCAGCAGACTTTGGTGCCATCTCAGCCGGTTGAGCCGCCGCAGGTGTGCTCCCGCCTTCCTTGCTGGGTATGTCAGGCATGCAAATTCTTATTGTATACAGATCGTGCTTTTTCGGCGGCCACTTATCCAGGTGTCCCTCATTACTGGGTAAATGCTAGGTTCAGGCCCAAGTATCAACTCTCTCAACGGATGCCCGGCTCACAGAAAACGCGAAAAACGGTTAAAATTGACAGGTTTAGGAGATGCCCATGCCGTCGATCCGGCCCTTCACTTTGAAATTCGCTTACCGCGCTCTAACCCTGCTTTGTCTTTTGTTGATAACGCTGGCCACCTCGGCGCAGTTCACCGCCCAACAGGACGAGGGCGGCATTCCCGCCTATAACGCCGGACCTCCAGCGAAAGGAAAGAAACTGCCCGATATTCTCACCAAAGACCAGCTCTGGGGAGCCGACGCCCAATATCCGTACCAAACTCATGCCTATGAGCTTGCGGCGAAGATTCCAGCCGTCATTCACCAGCAGCCTTGCTACTGCTATTGCGATCGTATGGGTCACAACAGCCTGCACAGTTGCTACGAGAACACGCACGGAGCGCAGTGCTCGACTTGCCTGAAAGAGCTCTATTACTCTTATCAGCAGCACAAGAATGGCAAGACTGCAGGGCAGATCCGCGTCGGCATCATCAAAGGCGAATATAAGCAAATCGACCTGCAGTCCGCCGCAACTATGAACTAGGTTCTAGGACCGAGTACCCAATACCCAGAAAACACGGGGAGGCCGTGCCGAAAATGTTTTGCTGGGTACTGGCAACTAGATACTGGGTACTGCCTCCTACAATTGCCCTCCAGCGGCACTTTGGGTGATACTTGAGTATCCGCTCTGCGAAGTTTTAAAGTAAGGAGTTCCCTATTACGACGAGCACAGGAAAAATTCTTCACATGGCTCAAAAGGCTAACCCCAAGAAAACAGCGCTGGCGGACGATCCGCGCGTTACACAGGCTCTGCAAAATTACGAAGCCGGCCTCAGGGCACTGCAGGAGCACAAATACGAAAAGGCCAAGCCGCTCTTCCAGAAAGTTCTCGCCGGCCCTACCAAGGAACTGACGGATCGGGCTGCGATCCATCTCAGCATCTGCAACCAGCACTTGGAACGCTCCGCCACCACGCAATTTAAGAGTGTGGAAGAGCACTACGACTATGCCGTCTCTCTCATGAACGTCGGAGACTACGTCACAGCTCGCGAACATATCGAAAAACTGATCAAGCAGTCACCCAAGACCGATTTTGTCGTCTATGGTCTAGCCGCACTCGACTGTCTGACGGGCCACGTGGAAGATTCTCTCAAGCATCTGGATGAAGCTCTTCGCCTGAATGCCAGCCTCCGCTTCCAGGCGCGTAACGACTCCGATTTTCACAACTTGGCCGAAGACCCTCGCTTTACCGAGCTCTTGTATCCGGATCCCGGCGCCGATCTTTCTTCCACCGACGGTTCTTACGGCGAGGACGAACCTTACTAGCGCGATCCGCGGCATTTCCGCTATGGAACCAGATATCGCCGATCTAGTAGCTTCGGAACGGGCTGCGCGCGAGCGCGGCCTGCGCGTGGTTGCCATCGGCGGCGGCACCGGGCTTTCGACTCTGCTCAAGGGCCTGAAGCGATTCGCCCTCACTCCGGAAGAGATTTCCATCGCTCCGCCCGACACCCCAATCATTCGCGATCTCTGCGCCGTCGTTACCGTCAGCGATGACGGTGGTTCCAGCGGCCGCCTGCGCAAAGAACTCAACATGCTTCCGCCCGGCGACATTCGCAACTGCATCGTTGCCCTCAGCGAAGATGAGGCCCTGCTCTCCCGGCTTTTCCAACATCGTTTTGCCAAAGGTTCCGGCCTCGAAGGTCACAGCTTCGGCAACCTCTTCCTCGCCGCTCTCACCTCGATCACCGATGATTTCTCAGAAGCTGTACGCCTTTCATCAGAAATCCTAGTCACCCGCGGCCACATTCATCCTGCTACCACTTCCAACATCGAGCTCGAAGCGCTGATGGAAGACGGCACTCGCGTCCGCGGAGAGACCAATATCACCGCGAGCAAGGGCCGCATTCACGAACTCTTTCTCGTGCCGCCCAACGTCGAACCTTTGCCGCAAACCCTTGATGCCATCGCCCGTGCCGATATCATCAGCATCGGTCCCGGAAGCCTGTTCACGAGTCTCATTCCCAATCTCCTGGTACGCGGCATCGCCGAGGCTATCGTCAACTCGCCCGCCATCAAGGTTTACATCTGCAACCTGATGACCCAGGCGAATGAGAGTCTCGGTCTCACCGCCGCCGACCACATCCGCGCCCTCAATCGCCACGCCCATCAGCAGATCTTCGACTACGCGCTCATCAACCGCACACCGGTCTCCAATGAGCTCAAGGCAAAATATGCGCTCGAAGGAGCCTGCCAAATCGTCGCCGATCTCGATGCCATCGAAGCTCTTGGCGTGATCCCGGTTCTGGGAGACTATCTCGAGGAGGCCGGGGTAGCGAGGCACAACACTACCCGTGTTGCTACAGACTTGATCCAGTTCACAACCCGGAGCGCCCGTGCCGAGCGCAAAGCCCAGGCTCAGGTAAAGTCTTAAAGTTTGCCTTCTCGCTTCCTTTCGTAACACTCGTTAGAATGCTCAGTATGAAGTTGTTGAGAATAACCACACCCATGAAAAGAACACTGAAGCTCACCCTGGCCACACTGCTGATCACGGTTTCGCTGGTCGGCGGAGTTTACGCACAAAAAGACAAGGATGACGAAGCCAGTGCGGCCTTGAATTTCCTGGTGATTAAAGAAGATAACGGTAAGCCAGTGCGCAACGCGGCCGTAATCCTGCATCCCGTAACTACGCATGGAAAACAAGCCCGCGGCGGCTTCGAACTTAAGACTGATCTCGATGGCAAAACCAACTTTGACGGGGTTCCCTACGGCAAGCTAAGAGTGCAAGTGTTGGCTTCCGGATTCCAGACTTTTGGCGAAGATTACGATATAGATCATCCCAACATGCAGTTCACCATCAAGCTCAAGCGTCCCCAGGATCAGTACTCCATTTATGGAGACGCCCCGAGCCAGAAAAAAGACAGCAAACCGCCGCCGGATCCCAACGCCAAGCCGCAGTGAACCGCTGCGGTCGACGATAACTATGACGGCTCCTGACCTCTCACCATTTGATTTAGAATCTCCCCCATGGCCTACCTTCTGAAAACCGAGCCCACCGTCTACTCTTTCGCAGACCTTCAACGAGAAGGCACAACCATCTGGGACGGAGTCACCAATCCGGTCGCCGTCAAGAATCTGCGCGGCATGAAGCCGGGCGAGCCGCTCATCATTTACCACACTGGTGACGAAAAGAGCGCGGTAGGATCGGCAACCGTGGTATCGGTCGACGCCAGCGATGCCAGGAATCCGCAGGTCAAAATCAAAGTTGGCAAGCCCCTGGCAACGCCCTACACACTGGCCGAGATGAAAGCGAACAAGCTGTTCGCCGATTCCCCACTCGTGCGCCAGGGGCGGCTTAGCGTCGTGCCACTAACCGAGCCGCAGTACAAGCTACTCACCGGTAAGTAACTATCAAAATCATTGCCCTATCATTGACCGGCCGCGAAGAATTCCGCTAGCCTCACCGGCGGCTTCTCTCGGTCTGCACAAGGATTTTCCCGAGACCCACTCCTACTGAGGATGGTTATCCGGAGGCTTGGGCGTGTTCCTGTCGGCATAATTCTTATCGGCAATCGATCGATCCGTATAGTCCTTGCGCTCCGTGTCGTATTTGTACCCTGCAGGCGCGACTGCGTCGGAGTGGTCAATCGGCTTCATCGCGACTACTTGATAGTGCCGCATCTTGTGGTCGCCGTCAACGACGCGCATGTCCATCCCATCCTTTTTGATTTTGAATTCGCCCTCCCGGCCCACCGGAAGCAGGGCGGGATGCTTATGATCGAGTGGTCGCACATGGTATTCCATGTCGTCGGTGCGAAGCATGTACTGCGGACAAAGCTTTTCGTCGGAGTTTACGTGCGTGACGCCGACGGAGGCCCAGACGCTACCCAAGCCAGTCAGGCCACGTTCGTGGGCTCCACAAGGCACAGCCTCCATCCTCTCAATCATGGCACGATCGGGATGTTTCTTCGCGTCGCCTGCAAATCCAGGAAGCGTAATAAGTACAGTAAGAGTAGCGAGCAGTGGCACCTTGCGATTCATACAATCCTCCCGTATAAAAAATCTCGACTCCTCCGTTGCTGTTACGATTTATCTCCCCCAAAAATTAAAATAGAGACAAGAGAGAAAGGCCGTCTTGGGCGGCCGGCCCTTCCCTCTTGAGTGGATTTATGGACTATTTGGGCTTGGCTTCCGTGCCCACTTTAGCCGTGCTGTGCGTATTGAACTGCTGCGTCGACTGCAGGAAGGCCTGCGGGTTCTCGCTTAGTTCTTCATGCACCTGAGGATGCGACTTCAGATAGTCCGCAAGGGCTGGATGGTCCTCCAGATATTCCTTGTTGATAGCGAGCGAAGGATTCTTCGAGAGTTCCCCGGCGATGTTGTTGTGACCTTCCAGAAACTCGTTAAAGCTTGCTAGCTCTCCACCTGTCACATCCGGGTCGTGGCGCCGGTCGTAGCGCTCTTCCTGGTGCATGAATGCATTCGGATTTTCCTTATATTCCTCGCGCACTCCCGGATGGTCGGCAAGAAATTGCTGCAATGCTGGGTGGCTCGCGACAAACTTCTTGTCGTCTACCATCGACGGATCCTTGCGCAATTGTTCGGCGATTTCAGGGTGACTATCCATGAAGCGATCCATGTTCGCCAGTTCAGCCCGCGTCACGTCAGAGTCTCGTCCGCGATCCTCGCGCCGATCGAAGCGCTCCTCATCGCGCATAAACGCATTCGGATGCTCCTTATATTCCTCGCGCACTCCCGGATGGTCCGCTAGGAATTGCTGCAACGCCGCATGGCTTGCAACAAACTTCTTGTCATCCACCAGCGATGGATCTTTGCGCAATTGTTCTGCGATTTCAGGATGGCTATCCATAAAGCGATCCATGTTCGCCAGTTCAACCCGCGTCACGTCAGAGTCTCGTCCGCGATCCTCGCGGCGGTCAAAGCGCTCCTCCTGATGCATAAACGCATTCGGATGTTCCTTGTACTCCTCGCGCACTCCCGGATGGTCGGCAAGAAATTGCTGCAATGCTGGGTGGCTCGCGACAAATTTCTTGTCGTCTACCATCGACGGATCCTTGCGCAGTTGTTCGGCGATCTCCGGATGGCTATCCATGAAACGGTCCATGTTCGCCAGTTCAGCCCGCGTCACGTCAGAGTCTCGCCGATCTTCGCGTCGGTCATAGCGCTCCTCTTGTCGCATGAACGCATTCGGATTCTGGCTGAGTTCTTCGCGCACTTCGGGATGCTGCTGCAAATATTGCTGCAGGTCCCCGTGTTTCTCGACGAACTCCTGATTGTTTACCAGCGACGGATCCTTGCGCAGCTGTTCGGCAACTTCGGGATGCGAATCTAGAAATTTGTCGAAGCCGGCAAGTTGCCGTCGGGTCGCGTCGTCGCGGTCCTGTGTTTGCGCGGGGGTTTGCGCGGCGGTTTGCCCGGCCATCGACTGCGAATGCGCGCGTGTTGGCGCTGCACCTAAAACGAGGGCGACGGAAGTCACTAGGATGAAACCATAATGCACAAGATAATTTGCGCGTTTCATAAATGCTTGTGTACCTCCTGAAATAAACGAGCATGGCCATCCATCAGGCCACGCAGGAAAAGATGCACGGCTAGGGCCATGCGCCGAAAGCGGACTATCTCTCCGGGATTAAGCGGCTTGGAGGGGCGCTACGGAAGAAACCTGAAATCTTTCTAGGGGATGCAATTTCGACATGACCGGGGAAAATCGTTATACGGCTAAAACCTGAGATACAACAACGAGAAGCACGGACACAAAATTCCATCGTACCGTTCGAGTTTACGCATTCGTAATCAACGCCCGCTGCCTTCCGAAATTAAACTGCTTACAAAACTTTGCAAAACTCTCGCACACCCCTAGCAACCCCGCGCCTAAACTAAAGATTCATATGCGAGTGGCGAGGAGAACCGTAGTAATGATTTCGGAACGACTGAGAACGAAAGCTGTCCTTCCGTTGTTCTACATCCATGCAGCTGTTATCTGTCTCCTGTCGTTGCTGGCCGTCATGCGCTCGCACGCCCAGGAAACTCAGGAAAAAATTGACATCGACAACGTCTCCCGCACATTCATCTTGCATCTTCCCCAGGGCTACAACGATCAGCAGCGCTACCCGCTCGTAATTCTGCTCCACGGTCAAAATCAGGATGCCGATGATATGGGCCGTCTCACGCATTTCAGCCAGTTCGCCGAGAAGAACGGCATCATCGCTGTCTATCCCAATGCGGCACGAGGGCAGTGGAATATTGGAGTACATCCGGAGCAGCCCTCCAGCGGAATGGGCCGGCGCGGCAGTGGACGCCATGGCGGCTGGGGCGGAGGCGGAGGCGGCTATCCCGGTGGCGGAGGTTATCCCGGTGGCGGAGGTTATCCCGGTGGCCAACGTGGGGGACAGAATCCCGACGAGACCAAAAACCACACCGAGCCTGCCGATGACGTTGCCTTCCTCAACCAAATGCTCGATCAGCTCATGCTCAAGTATTCGATCGATTCTCATCGCATCTACGCCACCGGCCTCGGGGATGGAGGCTTCATGGCAATGCGCGCTGGCTGCAACATGGCGGATCGTGTGGCCGCGATTGCCCCTGTGTCCGCGTCCTTGCCCAAGGCGATGATCTGTCTTCCCTCACGCCCTGTGCCCGCGCTATTTATCGACGGCACCGACGATCCCGTCGTCCCGTACAACGGCGGCACGTACAAGCCTGGCAGGTTCCCCGTGCTCTCCGCGGAAGAGAGCGCAAAGTCGTGGGCCAAGTTCGACCGCTGCGAAGAAAAACCGGTGCAAGACAAGCTGTCGCCCATGGTCAACAACAAAGACGACAAAAATAAAGACAAGGGCGCCAAGGAAACCAAGACTTTCACCTTCAGCGGCTGCCACGACAATGCGCAGGTTGTTCTTTACGCGGTCAAAGATGGTGGAAATACCTGGCCCGGCGGCGAGCAGTACACCACCGAAAAAGAGGTCGGAAAAGTCAGCTACGCCATCTCCGCGAACGAAAGTATCTGGAACTTTTTAAATACGAAAAAAATCGCCACCGAGACTCTGTCCGACCAGAAAACTGGGACCGAACAGAAGTAGACTTTGGTCTCACGCAAGACTCGAGTGCGCATCGGGATAGAACTTGGCAATCATCCGTCCGGTCATCAGCCCGCCTTCGTATTCTGGAATAATCACTTCGTCCGCGCCTGAGTTGCGCATGGCCTGTGCGTAACGCGATTGCCCGGCTCGCGTAATAATTCTCGCCTTGGGATTCAGCGCCTTCGCCGTCACCGTGATGTAGAGATTGTCCGCGTCGTTGTCGATCACGATGCACAGTCCCCTCGCGCGCTCGATCCCCGCCGACTGCAGCACGTCGTGCCGTTTCGCATCGCCCTGAATAATGAGCACTTTTTCCTTCAGCAGCTCGCGGCACAATCCTTCATTGGTTTCGATCAGCACAAAAGGAATCTTCAATCGGTTCAGCTGATCCACCACCGTCCGGCCCACCTGCCCGTACCCGCAGATGATAAAGTGATCGCGAATTTTCTCGATGCTCACGTCGTTCACCATCGTCCTCCAGGCCTCCATCCCTTGCCGGTTGAAGATCGTAACCGCCACACGTTCCGCCACCCAAATCTGGAAGGCAAACACGCCCCCGTAAACAAAGAGCGAGAACAGCTTGGTCGAATTGTGTACCCGGTGGGCGTCGATGGCGTGCGGCTGGATCATCCAGAAGAGCGCATCCTGCCAGCTCAATCCTTCGAGCCGTCGATAGACCAGCATGCACATCACGCTGAATCCTGCGAACACCACCAGCGGCAGCCACAACCGCCGCACAAACAACCACACGATTCGGATCATGGGGCAGCGATACTACAGGAAGTCTATCTGCGGAGCAATGAGAATACATCCGTGCTAAAAAACCGATAGTCCGAATTGTTTTCTCGAATACTACGGCAGGGAAAGCAGGAGAAGTGCGGGACAGAAGAATTGCAAAACAAGTGCAAAAGAATAAAGAGCGCGCGAGTCTTCGCTCCTCGCGCGCTCTCTAGCGAAGCAGTTTTACTGGAACAGATTCAGAGTGTTGGTAGCGTCATCGACATAGTACAAGCCTTGCCCGGCGACCGGCACAAGTCCGAAGAGAGCCCCCGCCCCCGGCGGATTGCCGCTGCTGTCCAACAGTGTCTTGAAGGTCTGTTCACCGTTGGGTGTGGTCTCAACCAGGAATCCGTTGTTTCCATTTACCGTGAGGATATTGCCCGCCTGCGAAACCGCCAGACCCAGCGGATCGTTCAGACTGCCACCCTGCGTAACGGTAGCTCCAATTCCCGCCGAGGTGACTCGAGACACCGGATCAGGAATCGCCGCAACTCGATTGCTAAGGCTGTCGGCGACATAGAGCAGGTCCGCGCTTGGGCTCAAACCCACGCCCGTCGGCCCGATCACCAACGCTGCCGGATCGGTACGCTCGGGGAATCCCGAACCGATTACAGTCATCGACTGCAGGAAAGGCATTGCGCTTTCCAGGCCGGCGAGTGTCAATCGCACAACGGTCCCGCCGTGAACAACTTTTCCGCCCGCCGCCACCGTTCCGTTTAGAACATTCGTGACAAACAGATTCGCGCTGCTCCCGGAATCGAGCGCCGTCATATCCCACGGACCATTAATCATAGAACCGTCGAACGTCTCGACGACATTTCCATTGCTGTCAAGCACCAGCAAACATCCCGCCTGCGCAGTAGCCGACGTGCCATCCGTTGTCGGCAGGCTGCCCACGATCACCCACCCGCTGCGCAACACAGACAACGCGGTCGTCAAGCCAACGCCGCCCGGGCAAGGCCCCGGCAAAGTGCTGGCGTCGATTTGCGCAAACAAGCTAACGCTGCCGCTGGGCGAAATCTGAACGATAGTGGTCCCCGTCCCTTGAAAATTCGAGCTGGCGTTGAAATTACTGACCAGAAGATTCCCCTGAACCAACGAACCTTTACTAAGTGGCACCCGTGCGAGGCCATACGGATTCACATCGCCATTGCCCGGAACGGTAGATGCCACCACGCTGATGTTGGAAGGTGTATGCCCCGCTTGTCCATAGGCGCTGAGACCGAGAGCGCAGAAGGTGACAATCGCCATGATCATGGCGCGCGTCTTAACATTGTCAAAAAATTTCACGACTATCCTCCTTAAATGCGAAATCTGCGAGTGAGAACGGCCTAAAGATAGCCGTTTCCGAAGGTTAGTGTGAGTCGGGCGGATGCGGAGATTGTCAAAGGATTGTCAAAACTCTGTCACTTCTACAGCACCCTACAGCACCCTAGAGAGAATCATGTAGTGAAGTATTACCCGTGGGGACAATCGCCGATAGTCGTCGATAGAAGCGAAACAGGATGCATGTGCAGCCAAGCTCGATTAGCGGTAGTGGTCAGTTTGAAAAAGCAGCGTGCACTTCTCCCGTCGGCGTCATCCTGAGAGTTGAGTCAAGTAAACAATTTTGGAATTGCGCCTTTGACAAACCCATAGAAACGTAGGATTATGCTCGCTCCTCCGGGAGGGAGGCGCCCTATGCGGAATACAGCAATATGTTTGGTGGTTATTTTTGGTGGGTGGCTGACTGCGATTGCTCAGGCAGTGCCGCAGTGGAAAGTTGTGCAGGTCGTACAGATTGTCCAGCAGAATACCGCTGTTCCCGTGACGACCCTCTTCACGCCTACGGATGCGGGCCTATATCGCGTGGTCGCTTACATGTCCACTGAGGGCGCGAAGAACGGCGGGTGGCAGATGGTGATGCTGTGGAATGACCTAACGGGTCTCCAAGCAGCCTTCGGCGCAAGCGTCAACACTGGTGCTGGTCTTAAGGCATGGGGTTCCGCTCAGGTAGTCGCATTCAGCCCTAAGCCCGGCAACCCGGTTACATATTCTGTCGTGGAGGAAGGCAGTGTTGCGAATCGCTACAACCTTACATTCACGATAGAACAGTTAGAGTAGACCCACCAGCGGAGTCGTCAAGAATGCCGCAAGCGCCAGCAGGATGCATCTCACCGTTGCGCCGCGGCCGTGCATGATTCGAGTATCGAATTATTCAAGCTGAACGGCAAGCTTTTCGCGAGGCTTCTTATTGTCGACTCGAAACACCCACGTGTCGCTCACCAGAAATTCAAAACCTTAGGAAACCCAACCTAGATGGCTTCTCGAGAAAAACATCAGACCGTGAAGCATACAAAAGAACACCAGAAAGAAAAACACTGGTCGGGTCAGTTTGGCTCACGCGCTGGGCCGGTTGCGCCACTGACCACTGAAAACGCGGGGCTTCGGGATGACGCCGACGGGAGAAGTGCACGCTGCTTTTTCAAACTGACCCGATTAGCTCTTCGCTACTTAACAAATCAACTTTCGCAACTCCCTCCGCAGAATTTTTCCCGACGCGGTTTTGGGGACCGTCTCGACAAAATGCACTTCTCTCGGCTGCTTGTAATGCGTCAACCGGTCGGCAACAAACGCGCACATCTCGTCTTCCATTTTCTTGCATTCTACAAATCCTTCCCGCAATGCGATGAACGCCACAGGAATCTCTCCCGCAGCGACGTCGGGTCTTCCGACAACCCCGCACTCCCGCACCGCCGGATGTTCCAGCAGCACAGCCTCTACCTCCGCCGGTGCCACCGGGAAACCTTTGTACTTGATCATTTCCTTGCGGCGATCGACAACCCGGAAAAAACCTTCGCAATCGCGCGTAACAATGTCGCCTGACCAGAACCAACCATCGCGCAGCACCGCGTCGGTCGCCCCTGGCTCTTTCCAATAACCCCGCATAAATTGCGGCCCGCGCATCACTAACTCTCCCGGTTGGCCGGCCGGAACCGCGGCACCATTCTCACTCGAAGTGGTCCAATTCTCCAACCCAATCACCCGGCACTCGGTCTGCGCTACCGGATGTCCAATCGAATCCGGTCGGTACAGTTCCGGCTCCAGATAACCCAAATGGGTGAGCGGAGAAGCCTCCGTCATGCCATAACCCTGGCAAACCAAAATGCCTGTCAACTCGGTGAACCTTCGCGCCAGATCAGGCGCGAGCGGCGCGGCTCCGGACTTTACCCATTGCAGTTTATGATTCTTCGGAAACTGTCCTGCCTCCGCTGCCTGGCAAAGCGCATTCATCGCTGGTGGAACCATCGGCATCGTGCTGATTCCTTCTTCGGTCAGCAACCGTGTCAACGCAGAAACATCGAAGCGAGGCATCATCACTAGTGTCATGCCTAGAATCAGCACCGGATTCAGCACCACATTCAGGCCGTAAATGTGATACATCGGCAGAAAACACAGAATCGTATCTTCTGCCTTAAGAGCACTCGCGCCCGGCCCCAGAAGCTGATACACATTCGCCACCAGATTGTGGTGCGATAACATCACGCCCTTGGGCAGCCCCGTAGTTCCACTCGAATAAGGCAGAGCCGCCAAAATCGTTTTCGATCCTTGATTGGTCTGCGGCAACGTCGCACTTACGGGTTTCAACAGGTTGGCAAATGGCTCACCGCCGCTTCCCTGCTCGCGTGTGTAAAACACCCTTCGCAGGTTCGGTAGCCCCGCGAGATTGATCCCATTCAGATTCGGACCATCGCTAATCAGCAACACGGCGTCCGAGTTCTCCAACTGATACCGCACTTCCCTTTCGCGGTATGTCGGGTTCAGCAGTGTCGGAATTCCTCCGGCGAGCGTTGCCGCATGGTACGTCGCACAGAACTCCCATGAGTTGCACAGGAAAATCGCTACCACTTCTCCCGGTTGCAGCCCAGCCGCAACCAGCCCCCGCGCCACCGCTTCCACCGTTTCCCCATATTCGCCATAAGTGATCCGCCGGCTGCAAGACGGATCGACCAGCGCGATTTTCTTGGAGTGCTGCCGGCACGATCTCAGAATCGCATCGTGCACAAACACATCTTTGGGGTCGGCGGAAAGTTCCGTGCGCAGCATGGCGACAACGATTGTAGCGGAAAGCGGTTGAAGCGCAGACGAGACCATGGGGGGGTAGTGAGTCAGTTTGAAAAGCAGCGTGTACTTCTCCCGTCGGCGTCATCCTGAGCGTAGCCGCTTTTCAGGCGGAGCGAAGGATCTCCCGCTTGACCGGCCTGGCGCGTACGCCAAATTGCACCACCACCGAAATTCAAAACCTTAGGAAATTCAAAACCCTGCATTTACATGAATGCCGTCAGATCACTACAGTCCCGTTCCATTGACTTGCCCGTTTGCGGCACGTACGATTTCTTCTCCAGTGATCGGGCAAACCATCTCGCACTACCGCATCATCGAGAAGCTCGGCGGCGGTGGAATGGGCGTGGTCTACAAAGCCGAAGACACTCGGCTTCATCGATTCGTCGCTCTCAAGTTCCTGCCCGAAACTCTTGCCCGCGACCCGCAAGCTCTCGCTCGCTTTCAAGTCGAGGCCCAGGCGGCGTCCGCGCTGAACCACCCAAATATTTGCACGATTCACGATATCGGCGGCCAGGCCGGCGAAGCCTTCATCGCCATGGAGTTTCTCGATGGACTGCCCCTCAAACACCGCATTGCAGGGCGTTCGCTCGAGATAGGCACTCTTTTGTCGCTTGGAATCGAGATCGCCGATGCGCTCGACGCCGCTCACACTCACGGCATCATCCACCGCGATATCAATCCCACCAACATTTTTGTCACCAAGCGCGGCAATGCCAAGATTCTCGACTTCGGCCTGGCCAAGCTGACGGGTGACGAAGCCATCAGTGGCCATACCTTCGGCGGGCCCACGCATTCGCCGGAAGATCTCACTCGTCCCGGCGCCGCACTTGGCACCGTCCCGTACATGTCTCCCGAGCAGGCCCTGGGCAAGCCGCTCGACGCCCGCACCGATCTTTTCTCTTTCGGCGTCGTGCTCTACGAAATGTCCACCGGCGCCCTCCCTTTTCAGGGACACACTTCGGCCGCATTTTTTGACTCCCTGCTACATAGCGTCCCGGAGTGGCCTCTGCACTTCAAGCCCTCGACTCCTGCGGAACTTGAACGCATTGTGAAGAAAGCTCTCGAAAAAGATCCCACGCAGCGTTATCAAAGTGCCGCAGAGATGCGGGTGGATTTGCAGCGTCTGCGCCGCGAAATCGAGTCTGCACAAACCAGCCCCGGCCGAACCGCGACAACCGTACCTGATTCGAAGGAACGCCTTCGTGCGCTGTTCGCCGCCGCGCATAGCACAGTGGAGCCTCAACTAAAATCGAATTTCGGCAAGTGGCTCGTCCTGGCAGCTGTGGCAGCGCTCGTGTTATTGGTCGTCGTAGTCTTCGCGCTTCGATCGCCAGACTCCCCACCCGTCGTGGTTTCCTCCGTGCAAATTACAAACGACGGCGTCTCCAAGCGTTCCCTAGTCACCGATGGTACGCGTCTGTACTTTTCCGAATATCTCAGCGGCCATTCGGTATTGAGGCAGGTCTCAACCGCCGGCGGAGAAACAGCTCCTGTGCCAATCTCTCTGCCCAGCGCCGATATCTATGATTTCTTGCCCGCCCGTTCTGAGTTGCTGGTAAAAGGCATAGCCGAGGGTTCGGAGACCGAGTGGCCGGTTTGGGTGTTGCAGGTTCCCGGCGGATCGCTTCGCCAGGTGGATAACATTCTCGCCCACGCCGCAACATGGATGCCCGACGGTCAGCACATTGTGTACGCCAAAAATTCTGCCTTGTACACGTGCACCCCGGACGGCAGCGATTCGCGGGAGCTTCTTAAAGTTTCCGGTGTTCCCTTTGGCCTACGGTTTTCTCCCGACGGCAGCCGCTTGCGTTTCACCATCCGTGACACGAACCAGCACACTTCTTCCCTTTGGGACGTCACCGCCGACGGACGCAATTTACATGCAGTGCTGCCCAACTGGAACCAACCAGCGCAGGAATTTGGTGGGACTTGGACACCCAACGGCGATTACTTCCTCTTTACCTCCACCCGGGACCATGCCCAAAAAATCTGGGCTCGTCGTGAAACAACGTCGCTCTTTCGTAAGGCGGCAGCGGAGCCGACTCAGCTCACAGTCGGCCCTCTCATGTTCGGCGACCCAACGCCAAGCCTCGATGGAAAAAAACTGTTCGTCATCGGCCAGCAGCGCCGCTTCGACTTGATCGGGTTGAACAGCAAGTCGCAGCAACAATTTTCCATTTACCTTCCCGGCGTATCGGCGGGCGAAGCCGATATCCTTCCCGATGGCCAGTGGATGACCTACGTGGCTCATCCCGAACTCACCCTGTGGCGCAGCAAGCCGGATGGAAGCTCACGCACCCAACTCACCTACGCCCCCATGCAGGCGCACATGCCGCGATGGTCGCCCGACGGCATGCAGATCGCATTCGTTGGATCGTTTCCCGGAAAGCCATGGAAGATCTACGTGATGCCGGCTGACGGCGGCACGCCCCACGAAGCAACCGCAGGAGACCACAACCAGAGCGATCCTTCGTGGATACCGACAGGCAACGCCGTCGTCTACGCCGGCACACCCTGGATGGATTACACGAACGCAACGGGCCCCAACATTCACATCGCTGACCTGAAGAGTTCGCAGGTGGTCGATGTACCCCGCTCAGAGAATCTTTTCAGTCCCCGCTGCTCGCCCGACGGTCGATATATTGCGGCTCTCTCGGCAGATTCCACCAAGCTGATGTTGTACGACATGACGAAAAAGACTTGGCAGCAACTTGCGGTGTCGCGCTTTGCTTTCGAGAACTGGTCGCACGATGGAAAGTATCTCTATGCGGAAGACTACTCGGACCAAGTCGACGACATCGTTCGCATCAATGCGGCGAATGGAAAAGTGGAACGCCTACAGAATTTAAAAGAGATTCCGCGTGGATTCGATCCCTGGGAGTTCTGGGTCGGACTAGCGCCCGACGACTCCCCCCTCCTGATGCGCGATCGCAGCACCCAGGAGATTTACAGCCTCGATGTGCGTTTTCCTTAATTCCCCGAAGTGGCGCAGGCAAATGCGGGCGGGTTCAGCTTACCAGCCTGCGTAGAAACTCACGTTCGTCCATGCGGTATTTGAAGGCCTTGCGCCCATCGATAAATACCACCGGCACTTCATCGTTGAATTGCCGCCGCAGTTCGGTGTCGCTATCGACATCCACTTCCTGCCAGGTAAACCCGCCTCGGCGAGAGAGCTTGCCAAGACTCTCCTTCACGACTTCGCAAAGGTGACAGCCCTTGCGCGAGTAAACCACGACCTGGCGCGACTCCGGCACGGGTGGATTGTAGCCTTCCTTGCTGGCAGGATTCCAGTGAGAAATCGTTTAGAAATCAAAAGAATTGTCAGCAAAGAGCTGCCCGAATCCCACTTAGGGCAGAGTGTATCTTTGAAGTCTCCAGTGATCTTTGCCAAATCGTTTTTGCCGCATCCGTGACTTTGAGGTCTCACGGGTCGCCGCCCGAATCCCAACTCGCATACCCGTTAAAGTAGAATCTCGCTCATGCACAAAGATCCCGCCAAACCTCTGCGCGGCAAAACCTGTCTTATCACCGGCGCCGCCCTGCGTCTTGGACGCGCCTCCGCTCTCATGCTCGCTCAGTCCGGAGCCGATGTCGCCATTACGTTCCGCAATTCTGCCCGTGAAGCGCACCGCACCGTCGTCGACCTCTCCAGCTACGGCGTACGTGCCTTCGCATTGCACTGCGACGTCACCGACGAGACCAGCGTCAAGTCGATGATGCAGGAGGCAGGACGCGAACTAGGCCGCATCGATATCCTGGTCAACAACGCCGGCAATTACTCCACTGCTGATTTCGAGCGCCTCACCCTGCGCGAATGGGATGCAATCTTTGCCTCGAACACTCGCGGACCATTCCTGGTCTCTCGCGAAGCCCTTAAGTGGATGCGCCGAAAAAGAACCGGGTCCCAGCGCTCCGAACCCATCGAAGCCAAAATTATTCACATGGGTTCACTCGGCGGCCTGCGTCCATGGCCCACGCACGCGCATTACTGCTCCTCTAAAGCCGCTTTGCACATGCTGACCAAGGTGATGGCAAAAGCTCTTGCCCCGGAGATCGCTGTCAACGCGGTCGCTCCCGGCATGATCGATCTCGGCGAGAAAGCCGCCAAACCGTTCATGCGCCGCATGGCCAAACAGACCCCCATGCAGCGCAACGGCGAGGGAGAAGAGATTGCCGCAGCGGTGCTGTTCTTCGCCACCGCGCCGCAATTTATTACCGGCCAGATTCTGGCCGTCGATGGCGGCCTCGGCCTCTGAACCTCAACACCTAAGATGCCTATGTGGGGACCGCCGCCCTCGGCTGTCCGTCGAGCAAAGCTCGACTGCTCCTCCGTCCTGCCAAAATCGATTCTGCAATCCCTACCTTCTGAACTTTCACCGCTCAAGGTATATTGGGGCGAATGCCAAAATCCACAAATACTCCCGCCTTATCGACACCACCCACTCCCCGCGTCGCCGTCGCCATCATGGCCGCCGGCAAAGGCACCCGCCTCAAATCGCAGCTTCCAAAAGTGCTGCATGAAGTAGGCGGCAAACCTCTATTAGCCCATGTGATCGCCGCCGCCACGAGCGTAGTTCCGCCGGCCGATGTCTTCGCCATCATCGGTCACGAAGCCGACCTAGTCCGCTCCGCCGTCGCCCACACTGGGGTAAATTTCGTCCGGCAATCCGAGCAGCGCGGCACCGGCCATGCCCTTATGGTCGCGCGTGAGGCGCTCTCTGGCTATGATCACGTGATCGTCCTTTCTGGCGACGCTCCGCAGATCACTCCTCAGACCATCGCTCAGTTACTCAACTTTCATCTCGATGAGCAAGCCGCGATGACTTTACTCGGCGCCGACCTCGATCACCCCACCGGCTACGGCCGCGTGCTCCGTAAGAGCCCCCGCAGCGCCGAAGTGCAAGCAATCGTCGAAGAAAAATCCGCCAGCACGGCCCAGAAAAAGATTCGCGAAATCAATGCAGGCTTCTACGTATTCGCCGTCCCGCAGCTTTTCTCTCATATCGAAAAGCTTTCCACAGTCAATCCTCATGCCGAGTATTACCTCACCGACATGGCCGAAGTCCTTCGTAAAACCAGGCAGCGCGTCGTTGTCTGGAAGACGGTGAACTCCGCCGAAGTTCTCGGCGCCAACACTCGCGCCGAACTCTCCCTGATCGACTCCCAGATTCGCATGCGCAAGTGCCAGCAACTCATCGCCGACGGCGTCACCATTTTTTATCCCGCGACCTGCGTCATCGATAACGCTGTTGCAATAGCCCCCGATACTGTGATCGAACCGTTCGTCCAGATTCTCGGCAACTCGCGCATCGGCGCCAGTTGCCGCATTCGGTCGTATTCCGTGATTCGAGATTCCGAAATCGGCGATGGAGTCCTTATTCGCAACGGCTGCGTTCTGGAAGGAGCACGCGTCGCCGCCGGCGCCATCCTCGGTCCTTACTCTCACCTGCGCCCCGGCAGCGACATAGGAGAAGGCGCGCACGTCGGCAATTTTGTCGAGACGAAAAAAATCAAGCTGGGCAAGGGATCGAAGGCCAATCACCTGACGTATCTTGGCGACGCCGAAATCGGCGCAGGCGTCAACATCGGCGCCGGAACCATCACCTGCAACTACGACGGAGTTCACAAACACACCACCATCATCGAAGACGGGGTCTTCATCGGGAGCGACAGTACCCTAGTCGCCCCCGTACGCGTCGGCAAGGGGGCCTACGTCGCAGCCGCGTCGTGCATCACCGAGGATGTTCCAGAAGATGCACTTGCCCTTGGACGCGCACAACAAGTTGTGAAGGAAGGTTGGGCCGGCAGGAAGCGCGCCGCCCGCAAATCCACGACTCCGGTTCGACCGTGAACGTAGCCTCGGTTCGGAACTAGCCACCCGTAGCCTTATTTCTTTTTCAGCTCGTGACTGACCCGGTTAGATTCTCGATCCATTGCCGTCAACAAGTTATCGGAAGCACTCCCCGATGGCTGCGCCAACATCACCGTATCGAGAATCGGCTTAAGCCGTTCGACGGGAAACAACGCGAAGCTGATTTGAACGTTGTCGCGGTAAACCGGGCCGGACGCCCCGCCGAGAGGATCGCTCGCGTCAATGCTGGGAACTCTGCCGCCAATCGAGATCTGGGCACTCTGCGGTACGAGCGAGGCGGTTTTTGGATCAAGAATTTGGGTCAGCAAAATGTAATCACAATCGTTGCTCTTCGCCTCTTCGCCATTTTCCCTGGTAGGATGAAGTTTGTGGTCCGTCGTCGTGGCCGATTCCATGGTCAAGGCCTCGATCTTGTCTTCCCGCAGATCGCTCGACAGGCGCTCGGCCAGACGGTCCAGCATCGCAGGGCGAGTACTCAAATTTGAGACACTTGCCACGCACACCCTGCCCTCTGGTTTCGGCTGGGATGGAAGGTCTTGCGGTCTGGCCGCAAGGGGCGTCATTGCCAGACTTAATACAAACAAGCAATGGAAAGGTTTGTCCACGACGGCCCCCTCTACTGAGAGACTTCTGTTACCAAGGAACCTAGTGCGAAACTGCCGCAAACAATTCCGAGTGCATCAGCCCCTGAAACTGCACGTTGCTGGCCTTGAAGTGCATCGAGATATTCGAGCCGTCGGAGTCGACCGTGGTATTGTCCACCGCAACTTTTTCCGTTGGTGTCGCGCTCATCTTTTTATAGAGCAATCCCGCCTTCACCAGCGATGACATGGTAGCCGCCGTTACCGTATCAGAGGTCACCACCGTGAAGTCGAAGTTCACGCCGCTCGAGAAATCCATCGTATAGCGCGACCCCAGCAGACGTTTCTTCACCGTCTCGTAGTCCGCCACTTTGGCCGCATCGCCCAGCGCCGTGCGCATCACGTTCTGCGTCCCCTGCTGATCCAGAATGCTCCACACCGGAGCCGAATCCACATTGGACATCATGTCGGACATGGTTGAGTTCGTATCCACGCCCAGCACTTCGCCATCGCGAGTATCGAGCGCGATCTTCACCGCCGAAGATTCCCCGAACAGCAGCGTACTCTCGTCGAGGAAGCACATCACCATGCCACCATCCATCGGATAGTAAAGCGAGGTGCGATACTTGGTCCCCTTGATCTTCATGGTCGTAAGCTTCTTGACTACAGCCTTCATGGAGAACGGCCCAGCCGCAACGCCGACCTGCTTAATGCCCTGCTTAGCCGTGCGGAACGCCGCAAACGCCAGGGAATCGACATCTTTATCCGGATCGATTCCGATCCCTTTCAGCGCGCTTTCGAACTCCTTCAAATTGTCCGGCAGCACCTGCTGTTTAAGCTGCATCGCCGTCGCAGAATCCTTCAACGTGCGATAATCCACCGAGATCAATTGCTGCAGATCGGCGGGAACCACCGCACGCGCCGAGGAATTCAGCGGTATCGCGCTCGCCGTTCCCATCAATAATCCGGCCACCATTACAGCACCCAGCATCGATCCCAAGTAAGCCTTCGCGGTTTTCATCACAGTTCCCAACCTCATCGATAAAATTCTTGAAACGGGTTTCCGTCTTAGGGTTCGCCCTATTCAACCAGACTCTCTCATAGCGAACGCAGAATCGCCCAACTCTTGCAGCGCCTCTAGCAGGTTGAGCTTTCCAGATTAGATGCGAGTTCGTCCCCTACCGTTACCATCCCATTCTAAGCCACCGAATCAGTCTCCGGTTCTGCCAAAGGTGCTAGCCCCATGACCATTTTGGGTCGCCGCGTTGCACCCTCAAAATAATTAAATAATCCGGAAGAGCGAATTAACTGTAAGATTGTCTCTGTACGCTACCGCACTTACGACCCCAGGTCCCTGGGCGCACGATTCTGTAGAACGACTCCGGCAACAGAACGATCTCAGCAACAGTCAGGAGAGGATTGAAAATCCTACTGTACAACCCCGACAACGGGGTCACGCGTAATTTCATGCCGCATCTGTGGATGTTCCTGTTGCAATCGCTCACCCCTCCCGGCCACGAGGTCGTGCTCATCGACGGAAACGCTCAGCCCATGGACGAAGCTGCCATCGCCCATTATGTCGTAAAAGAAAAAATCGATCTCGTCGGCATCGGCGCCATGACTCGCATGATCGCCAAGGCCTATCGCATGGCTGACGCGGTTCGCGCCGTCGGCATTCCCGTTGTAATGGGAGGACCGCACGTCACCGAAATGGCCGACGAAGCTCTCGGCCGCGATGGCGGACCGCGCCACGCCGATGCCGTCGCTCTCGGCGAAGCCGATGACACATGGCCACGCATTGTCGAAGACGCCGTCCGTGGCAAATTGAAAGACGTTTACGAGCCAGTCGATGCGGCGGGTAAGGAGCTCAAGCCCTCGCTCAAGCCCTATCCCGTAATTCCCTGGGACACCATCGATCTCAAGCAATTCAACCTTGTCCCCCATGTTGCGAAGCGATGGTTACAAAAGATCGGCGAGGGTTGGGGAGAGTTTCGCATCGTGCCGGTCGAATCAGGACGCGGTTGTCCCTATGGTTGCGAGTTTTGCACGGTCACCGGATTTTTCGGCGACTCCATCCGCTTCCGCACCAATGAAAGTGTGGTCAACGAACTTCTTTTATTGAAAGCGCGGGCCCGCAAAGAGCGCGGTCAGATGGCTGTCTTTTTCATCGACGACAATTTCGCCATCAACCTCAAGCGCACCAAGTCCCTGCTGCGCGACATCATCGCCGCCGGCGCACAAGTCCACTGGGTCGCCCAGATCAGCGCCAATCTTCTGCGCGATCAGGAACTCGTCGACCTCATCGCAGCCTCCGGTGGAAAATGGGTCTTCATCGGCATGGAGTCGATCGATCCCGCCAACTTAAAAGATGTAAATAAGGGCTTCAACAAGCCGGAAGAATATGCCGGCGTTCTCGAGCGCCTTGCCCAGCGCAACGTCTACGCCATCACTTCCTTCATCTTTGGCATGGACAACGACACTGTCGGCGCAGCCGAGCGCACGCTCGCCCAAGTCCGCACCTGGCCGCCCGGTCTGCCGATTTTTGGCCTGCTCACTCCATTGCCGGGCACCCCGCTTTACAAGCGCCTGGATGTCGCGGGCCGCTTAACCCGCCCCAAGCACTGGCAGGAATTTATCCCATTCAACATGGCCCACACCCCACTCAAGATGACCATCGACGAAGCCCACGCCGAAGTGAGCTACGGCTGGTCTCACTCGTACGGTGCAGAGGCCATTGCCCATGCCGTCGATTCACTCGACAACCAGCCGCTTGGCTATCGAATCAACATTTTTCTCGCTCGCATATGCTTCCGTGGAATCTACTTCCCCATGCTCGGCCGCTTCGCCTGGTGGAAAGTCATCTCGGAAAACCGCGCCACCATCTTCAAGCTCGCTCATCAGGGATTCGACGCGTGGTGGATGTCTAAAACCAAACCTGCGCCTGCGCCAGCGACCAGTGCGGGAGATTAGCGACTATCGCTCAAATAGTTCGAGCTGCTTTGGCCTGGCATGGCATCCAGCTCAGGTCGCGCCTTGTGCTGTGACCGGGTTGCCCGGGTTCTCCAGAGCGCGGCGGTTCCAAGTTCGTCATCCCGCCAACCCAATCATTTTCCTTTTCCTTCACGGCCTTCCCACCAAAACGTGCATACTATGTCTAGGAAACTCACCCTATGATCAAAAACAGCAGACCGTTTTCTCTTTTCCTTGGCACCGCCGCATCTGTCGCACTGACACTCAGCGGGGCAGCCTGCAACAAGAACCAAACCCCCGACACCACAGCGCAAACTCAGCCGGCACAACCCGACCAGTCGCAGTCTGCTCAGCAGGATCCAGCAGCAGCGGCCAACCTCGCGCCCGTAAGCGACACTCAGGCAGCGCCAGCGTCGGCGCCGGCAACCAGTGAGCAGCCTGCTCCGCGGGAACGCAACTATGACCGCGACCACCGTGATCGTGATAATTACAGTCGTGACCGAAACGATTCTGATAACGATGCGTACGACGATGACGATGCGGACTCAACTTACGGCCAGCCAACCATAGAAGCGTCCGACGCCCCGCCACCGCTCCCCGAATACTCGCAGCCTGATTGCCCCGGCGACGGCTATCTCTGGACGCCCGGATATTGGAGCTATTCTCCGCAAGGCTACTACTGGGTGCCCGGCGCATGGGCGCGTCCGCCCGAGTCCGGCTATCTTTGGACGCCCGGATATTGGGGCTACACCGGCGGCCGATACCGCTACCACTACGGATATTGGGGCCGGCACATCGGCTACTACGGCGGCGTTAACTACGGTTTTGGCTACGTCGGCGTTGGCTACCAGGGCGGCTACTGGAACGGCGATCGTTTCGACTACAACCGCTCCGTCAACAATGTAACCAATGTCAGCAATGTTCAGGTCTATAACCGCACGGTGACGAATACGGTCATCATTAACAACACTACCGTCAACGTCACGAACACGCGCGTCAGTTACAACGGACCCGGAGGCGTCACTCGCCGGCCGCTACCCACCGAGGTCGCCGCCGTGCGCGAACAGCGCATTCCTCCCATGGCCACTCAGGTCCAGCACCAGCAAGCGGCCGCACAGAATCGCCAGCAGTTCGCATCCGCCAATCACGGCAAACCGGCCGTGTTTGCGGCAGCTCAACCCATCGCTGCGAGCAAACCCGTCGCCCCGGTAATTCCTGCCCGCGCACCGGCTCCGCCGCGACCAGCTCCAGGCAATGCTCGTCCAAACAACCCTCCACCGAATAACCCACAGCCAAATCATCCGCAACCGGCTCCAACGCCCGGACGTGCCGCCACTCCAGCTCGCCCGGCTGCACCTGCGCCAAGGCCTGCACCGACGCCAGCAAAGCCCGCACCTGCCGCGCATCCGCAGCCAGCGCAACCTGCTGCTCATCCACAACCAGCAAGACCGGCAGCACCGCCGTCCGCGGCAGCTCACCCCGCTCCCAAACCAGCGCCGAAGCCCGCTACTCCTCCTCCGGCTGCGAAACCGGCTCCCGCTCCAAAACCAGCTCCGGCTGCGAAAGCCGCGCCTGCGAAACCGAAGAGTCCACCTCCTCCGGGCAAGAAAGAACCGCCAAACGATAAGGAGAAGAAACCCAACTAGGAAGCACGATTCAGCATCCGTGTATCTAGGATGGGCGTCGTTCTAACATGATCAACGCCCATCCCAGTTTCTAAATGCGCTAACAACCAGTCGCCTCGCTAGATCGTCTAACCGTCTCACATGTCCAGACCCACCTACATTCGAGGAGACATCCTTCCGCCCCTTTCGCAGTCGATCGATGTCGCGGAAAACAAACCGGCAGGCATCGCCTCGAATGAGGACCTCAACTACATTGCGACTTGGTTGGATGATCGATTCGAAATCCCTGGAACAGGAATCCGTTTCGGCTTGGATGCTCTGATTGGCTGGATCCCGGGCATAGGCGACGCCCTTGCCGCATTCGCCTCGATGTTCATCGTTGCGTCCGCATGGAAACGCGGTGCCGCACGCATCACCGTCCTGCGCATGATGCTGAACCTGACGATTGAAAATATTCTCGGCGCAATCCCGATCGTCGGAGACTTCGCGCACGTTGCCTGGAAAGCAAATCGCCGTAACTACAATCTACTTATCAGAGACCAACAATCTTTACTCCGTCATACCTGGCAAGACTGGTTGTTTGTCACAGGCGCCTGCCTTCTCATCTGCCTGTTGTTTCTAGGCCCCATTGTGCTTCTGGTTTATCTCTTCCGATCACATCGCCTGTGGTGACAGAGCAAAGCAATCGCGCAACTATCCTCTTACGGTTTCCGTCTTGCGACGCACCTCCGCCACAAACGCCGCATCCTTGATTGACGCCAGATTTATCTCCACATTCGCCAGCGCTCCAGTAATCGCGGCCTGCGCCAGGGCCTGCGCTGTCGTCAAGTCCGATTTCATATTCGGATTCGTAATCCCCTCAAGACTCGCTGCAATCTGCGCGACCTCGCGCGCCTTCTCAGCGACCCCGAGTGGAACACTCGTCGCCTGTTTCAATCCAGCCTCGATCAGCGCCTCACCTTCTTGCGCGCTTGCCGTCTTCGCCGACTTGTAAGCCTTCATCACAGAGTTGTACGCCTCGGAATCCGCATCAATCGCAGCCTTAAGATCTTCCCGCAAACTCGCGAGCAATCCGATCGCGGCGCTTAATTGCGTTTCGTATTGCAGATACGCCTTCTTCCCTCGCGACATCGACGCCACCATCACAGCCAGTCCCGCTGCCATTGCCCCCGCCGCTGCCGCTGCGCTTCCACCACCCGGCGTAGCAGTCGGCGCGGCAAGCTGCTCCACGAACGGCTCCACTCCCGCCCGCAATCCGCCCACCGCCGCCTTTCCGCCCATCACCGCGGTCAGACGATTTTCCAAAATCAGCGACGAATCGAAATTCTCCACCTGCAGGAACCACTCCGCTGCCTGCTCCAGCGCCTTCTTCGGAATCAGCCCCACAATCTCGCTCGACACCGGCGTCACTCCATATCGCGCCGCCTCGCGCTTCACCATTTCAAATACGCGATACACTGGCGTCTGCTCAAAGTCGGTCAGATTCATCGAAACCTGCGCCTGGCCTCGCACCAGAAATCCCGCGCCCTTCACGAAGCGCATTCCACCGCTTGAAAACCGCACTGCCTTGGCAATCTTCTTCGCGATCTCGACGTCCGGAGTATTCAGAAATACGTTGTACGCGATCAGAAACTTTCGAGCTCCCACCACCGTCGCACCCGCCGTCGGATGCACTCGTGCCTCGCCAAAGTCCGGCTTTCGCGCCGCATTCGTCGCAATCTCCACTCTTATTCCCTCAAACTGCCCGCGCCGGACGTTCTCCAGATTTTGCCGCTCCGGCGTAGCAGCGGCCGATTCATACAGATAGACCGGAACCTCAAATCGCTTCCATATTTCGGCCCCCACGTGCCGGGCCATCGCGACGCAATCTTCAATTGTCACGCCATCGATCGGGATAAACGGCACCACATCGGCCGCACCCATCCGCGGATGCGCTCCCTGATGCACGCAAAGATCAATCAACTCCGTGGCCTTCCCTACGCCACGAATCGCCGCCTCCTGAATCGCCTCGCGCTCGCCCACCAGCGTAATCACGCATCGGTTGTGATCCGCGTCCATTTCGCGATCCAGCAGGTAAACTCCATCCATCTTCATGGCGTCGACAATGGCATCAACCTTCGCCTTGTCGCGCCCCTCCGAAAAATTCGGCACACACTCCACTAGCGTAGACATAGACGAGAAGAATAGCTGGCGCTGAGGGATGGAAGCAAGAACGCCTGTCTCAACTCGGCGTGGAAACACTCATGTGGGGACAGCCGCCCTCGGCTGTCCGTCGAGCGAAGCTCGACCTCGCGGCAAGGTCCATATCCTCCGCGATCCACTTTCCTCTTCCCCTTTGGCTTTCCTTGCAACTAAGTTTAGAATGACCAGATTCGGCGGGCACCTTCGTCCATGGAAGAACAGATCAAGACGCCCCCTCCCGCGGTAGCTGCGGACTCTGCTGCGGACGCCCTGGCCGGCACCACCGTTGGCCGCTTCGTCATCTCCAAGCGCCTCGGAGCCGGAGGCATGGGCCAGGTCTACGGGGCTGAAGACACCACCCTAAAGCGCTTTGTCGCCATCAAGCGCATGGCCCCGCAAGCCAAATCGACCGAAGCCGACCGCAGACGTCTGCTTAAGGAAGCTCAGCGCGCCTCAGCCCTCAACCACCCCAACATCGGTTCCATGTACGACGTGGTCGAGCACGGCGGCGAACTCTGGCTCGTCATGGAGTTTGTGGAAGGCGAGACCTTGCGCGACCGCCTCCAGCGGCCCATCTCGACCGAAGAATTTTTTTCAATCGCCACTCAATGCTGCGAAGGTCTGCAGGCCGCGCACGAAAAAAGCATCATTCACGGCGACATCAAGCCTGAAAACATCATGCTCACTGCCGGTAACCGGGTGAAGATTCTCGATTTCGGCGTCGCCCGCCGTGCCTGGCGCGCCGGCACTCCGGAGGACGCCACGCAGAGCATGCAGACCATGACAGCCAGCGGCGGCACTCCCGCTTACATGGCGCCGGAAGTCCTGCTCCAGCAGCCTGACGACGGACGCTCCGATCTTTTCTCGCTCGGCCTCGTCTTCTACGAAATGCTCGGCGGCGATCAACCCTTTAAAACCGCCAGCCTCGCCACCACCATCGCCCGCATCGTCCACACCGATCCGCCGCCGCTCAAGAATGTTCCCGTGCCCCTCGCCGCCGTCATCTCCCGCGCGCTCGCCAAAGATCCCAACCTCCGCTACTCCACCGCCGCCACTTTGCTCGAAGACCTCCTTCGCGTAGAACAAGGAGGAAAACCCAAGCGCGCACGTTCATCACCCGGGATTTTTCATCAGTACCGCGCTCTGGCTGCGATTGCGATTGTCGTGGCGATCATTGCCGTGCTCCTTGCCTATCGCCCGCTGCGTCGTTTGTTCTTACCCCATGCGGCCAGTAATGCCACGCCCCAGGCCGCAGGTCTGCCGCAAACCAAAATCCTAGCAGTGCTTCCCTTCACCGCCGCTAATGCCGACCCCAAGCTCACCGCGCTCGGCGAGGGTTTGGTTGAAAGCGTCGCCGCCAAACTCGGCAAGCTCACCGAAGACCGCCCCTTCGAAGTCGTCCCACCCCGAAACCTGCAGGATCGAAAAATAACGTCGCTCCCCGATGCCGCCCACACCTTCGGCGCCAACCTCGGCTTGGCGCTTAACATAGAACCTCAGTCGGCCGTTTTGGTGAAAGTCAGCTACTCCGTGCTGAACGCTCAAACCGGCAATGTGATAGTCGGAGACTCGATAACTCTTCCCAGCACGGATGCCTTCTCGGTCGAGCAGAATGTCGCAGAGGGCACGGTCAAGGCGCTCCAACTGAAGCTGCGCCCGGACGAAGAGACTGCGCTCAAACTACACGGCACCGACCGTCCCGAGGCTTACCATTACTATTTGCAGGCGCGAGGCTATCTGCTCGACTATTCGAAGCCGGAGAATGTCGACAACGCGGTCCTGATGGCACGGGAGGCGCTCAAAGTCGATCCTAACTTCGGCATGGCAAAGGCGGTGTTAGGCGAAAGCTATTGGCGGAAATATACCGACACCAAGCAGAAGCAGTGGATTATCCCCGCCCAGAGCAATTGCAATGATGCCGTGAAGTTGGGCAATGCGGGCGCAGCTGGACACATTTGCCTAGGCGTGATTGATGACAGCACCGGTCGTTACCAGGAGGCGGAGAGCGAGTTCCAAACAGCGCTTGGGCTCGAACCGACCAATGAACACGCCACGCGTCAACTGGCTGTCGCCTACCAACACGAGGGGAAAATAGCCGAAGCCGAGAAGACGCTCCAGCAAGCCGTCCAAGCCCACCCCAATAGCCAGATTTCCTACAACAATTTCGGCGCGTTCTACCTACAGCAAAACGAGTACGAAAAGGCCCTAGTGATGTATGAGAAGGTCATACGGATCGCTCCGGAGTGGTACGCGCCCTATGTAAACATCGGTTCGATCTACGACCAGAATGGCCAATACGTGAAGGCGATCGATCCCTTGAAAAAATCCATCGCCCTCAGGGCCACCTATGCTGGATACGTCAACCTTGGTGAGGCCTACTTTAGGCAGGACAGGTTTGCAGAGGCAGCCGCAGCGTACGAAGAAGCTGCCAAACTGGATCCGCAGCAGTACGTGGTCTGGGGCAATCTAGGTGATGCCCGCTTCTACGCAGGGCAGAAGGGGCAATCAGTAGCACCCTATCGCAAAGCCGCCGCACTCGCCTCAGAAAGCCTCAAGATCAATCCCCGCGATCCCGATGTGCTCAGCAATCTAGCTGCGTATTACTCAATGCTGGGTGACCGGAAGAACGCCCTTCTCTACATTAGGCAGGCTTTGCAATACGGGCGCAACGACAAGGATGTACTATTGGATGCAGCCGAGGTGTATAACCAATTGGGCGAAGATGGACTGGCCTTAGAGTTTCTGGCCAAAATGGAGCAGGCGGGGTATACTCCTGACAAAATTCGTGGCATGCATGAGTTCGATCATCTGGCCCCTACGCCGGCCTTCCAGCAGTTGATGAAGTCTTCGCATCCGTGATCGCGCTTTCGTAAGTCCTCGGTCGTTCCGGCCGAGAGAGGGTCTGTAGTTCATTCTTGGGCAAGCCTACCGCGCATTCGAGCGTGGGCTGTCCACCAAAAATTAAAGGAGCACAACTATGCCTTTGTCACCAGTTTCAGCGGGGATTTGCAGCGATTTCAACGGTGCCTGCGATCAGGAAGTGGATTTTACCGGAGTCGCTGGTTCGTGCAGCATCAGCTCAATACAAGGCCAGACATGGCCTTTCCAGAACGCGTCCCCAATCAACTTCCCGCTGCCCGGCAACACCAAGATAAAGCTCGCCAGCGGATTGTCGGCTGGCGTCCAATACCAATATTCCGTGAGTTGCTGCACGACTGAAGCGGCCACTCACCACGTAACCATCGTGGTAAGCATGGAGCGCGAGGCGGAGCACAGAAAGGCTTCGTAAGGCTCGCTTCGCCTGGCACGGGGCGGGCTCGCGGCCCGTCCCACAGTGTGAACTGCGCCCCGTCTGCTATTGAACGCAGAAAGAAACCCACAGAAAAATTCTCGCGCCGGGCTTGACCGCAACGCGAAGCGCTGGTAGTGTACCTCGCACATCGCTGAACGGCTGCCGGGATAGCGGATAGACAAACCGCAGCCTCAGCAAACATCCTCTATAACGCTGTACCTGCGCCCCAGGGCGGGAGGCGCAGCGGGACCAATCGCACATCAATCATGCTGATGGGCTCGCACTCAGAGCTCATCGCGAGCTCATCCGAGTTCGCGCGCCTTCTCGCGCGAGCGCCCACTCTTTCAGCCAGCGGATGTCAGGCATCCGCAAGGAGAATCTACGAATGAGAACGAAAGTACGACCTGCTCGCTCGAAGCACATTTCGCTTTTCGCATTGCTAGCATCACTACTACTGGTCGCGTCGGCCGTCAGCGCTCAATCGCCATCGACCGACAGCAACCAATCTATGGCATCGCCTTGAAAACCAGCATCGGGAAATGCAGCACGCCCGTGGCCGCGCCATCCCCATCGCCGCAGGAGACGCAACAGATCCACGTTTGTAATAACTGGAGCGCCAATCAAGGATCCAATGCCGAGCTGTTCAACACGACCGGTCAGAGCTGCAGCATAACCGCTGGAACCACCGCTTGGCCCTTCGTTCAGAGCGCTCCACTCTCAATTGCCAACGGTAGTGGCACTTGGGTAACACTCACCACCACTCTCACAAGCGGAGCTACTTATAACTATACGGTCGACTGTTGCGTCGGCGGGCAGCCGGTCACCAAGACCGTGACTATAGTCGCCGGGGGCTAGAGCGAGCCGTCCCCAACGAGGCGGGCAGGGAAATCCTCAAAAAAATTCTCCGCTTTTTACAATCCTGTTATTCCGGGCCTAAGCAAGAGCATCCGCGAAGTGCATGCCGGCGAAGTCCTGGGTCCCGGCCTGCTGAGATCTATTTTGCGCGACGTAGAATTGTCGGCAGATGACCTGCTTCGTTATCTTTAACCCCAATCTTCGCCCTAGTCCCTCGTCCAAAATCTCCCCACGCCCAGCCGCACCTCCACCGTATTCAGCCCCGGATTCGGCGTCGCCAGCCCCGCATTCGAGATATGCAGATACCGCACTTCAACGCTCCAGTTATATTTCTCTCCCAACACATGCGTCCCCAACGCCGCGCTTGGCGTGAAGTTTACCGTGTTCGTGTAAGTCGGAATATCCTGCCGGCTGAACACCGTCCCACCCGTCAACTCGAAATACGGCGACAGCTTTCCCCGCCGCACAAAATTCCACTTCAACCCCAGCGGATCGAATCCCCATCCATAGGCCGTATTCGCCGGCTGAAAAACTTCATACACCGGCACCACATCCACCGCATACTCAAATCGTCCCCGCAAAACCCCCGGCCAATGCGGCCCCGTAATCACCCACCCATACCGCGCACCCATATCGAATACACCCGTCTGCGAAGTTCCGCCCGGCACCGAGTATCCTCCCGCAGCAAACACCTGCACCTCGTGCCCGCCCTCCTCCGGCCCGGCCTCGCTCTGTGCCCGCGCCAATCCGTCGCCGCCAATCAAGAAAAAGACCAAGAAAAACAGAATGAGGGGAAAGTTAAATAGAAAAGAGATAGGAAGGAATCTGTAAGTTCTCTGCATGCACTCCGAGGTTGCCCCACCCCGAGCGATTTTGCAAGCATCCGCCCTCGATCGGTACTTTTGTGGGGACAGCCGCGCGATGGGTCTCGCTAAGCTGTTCGTCAATGTGCGCCTCCAATCTTAGCCAGCAACCTAAATGAGTATCCAGTCGCGCAACAATTTCGCAGGGCATACTCCGAATTAACCCGTATGAGCGCTCTTCATTTTTACCAGGGAAATACCCTGTTCACCTCATGGTGCATTGACCTACAAGGGCACAGGCTGGTAGGTGGACTGGGAGTGATGTTGCGGACGTATTCAATCTGCACCACCATGCGGCAGTGAGACTAACTCTAGAGAGGCTAAGGACGCCTCTAAAACAGCAATTTCATCATTAATCTCTTGGAGGAAAAATGCCTGAAGGATTGAAAGAACTTTACATCGATGAACTGAAGGATCTTTACAACGCAGAAAACCAACTGATTAAGGCTCTGCCGAAAATGGCCAAGGCTGCATCATCCGACGGCTTGCGGCAAGGATTCGAAGAGCACCTAGAACAAACCAAAGGCCACGCCCAACGCTTGGAGAAGATTTTCAAGGCTCTGGGTGAAAACCCCAAGGGTAAGACGTGCAAAGCCATGGAAGGCTTGGTGGAGGAAGGTGCGGAAACAATGCAGGAGGACTTCGAAGGCAGCCTCATGGATGCGGCGCTCATTGGCGCGGCACAGCGCGTCGAGCACTACGAAATTGCCGCGTATGGAACTGTGTGCGCCTTCGCCAAGGAACTTGGAGAGACGGAGCATGTCTCATCGCTGACCAAAACGCTCGAGGAAGAAAAAGAAACGAACGATAAGCTCACCGAACTGGCGCAGGAAATTAATACGCGAGCGAACGCCAGTGGGGAAAAAGAACAGCAATCCGACCGGAGCAAGAAGAAGTCCAGCCAAGCAGCATAGGCACGAAGCCGTCTCAAGCCGTGACTACTTCAGTCTGCTTTCCTACAAGTACTCAGAAGTAATTTCGGCGATGGAGTAGCACACAAAGTTAAGGAGATTACACATGAAACAATTTCTAAAAGCGGGATTCAACTTTCTTGCAATTGCCTCCCTGTTGAGTCTGGCATCCATGTTTGCCAGCGCACAGGATTCCTCGACTATGCCAGCCCCCGATAACACCAAGGTCAACGATCGGGACCGGAGCCAGGCGGAACCGACGGCTGATCAACAAAAACAGAATCGGCCTGATCGCGACACGGCTCGCGATATTCGCCGTTCCATCATGCAGGACAAGTCACTGTCCACCTATGCCCACAACGTGAAGATCATCTCGCAGGACGGCATGGTTACGCTCAAGGGTCCGGTGCGGTCGGAAGAAGAAAAGACCGCCATCGAAGCCAAAGCAGCCGAAATTGTCGGCAAGGACAAAGTAACAAACCAACTGGAAGTTAAACCTAAGCAGTAAAAAAAGGAGATCAAAAATGGCAGGAAAAAATACAGCAGTTTTTGGCATTTATTCGGATCGATCGAGCGTGGAGAGTGCCGTGGAAGCTCTTAAGGCAGCCGGCTTTTCTAGTAATGACGTGTCCGCGCTGTTTCCGGAAAAAGATAGCACCAAGGATTTCGCTCACGAAAAAAATACAAAGGCACCCGAGGGTGCAACAACAGGCGCGGGAACCGGAGCATTATTGGGCGGCGGCTTGGGCTGGCTGGTCGGAATTGGCGCGCTGGCGATTCCCGGTGTTGGACCACTCATCGCTGCCGGTCCAATCGTGGCCGCGCTGGCGGGCGTCGGTGTTGGGGGCGCGGTGGGTGGTATCACCGGCGCACTGATCGGTATGGGCATACCAGAATACGAGGCCAAGCGCTATGAAGGCCGCGTCAAGGACGGCGGGATTCTGCTTTCCGTTCACTCAGACAATTCCGACGAAACCAAGAGGGCGAAGGTCATACTTGAACGCACCGGCGCTCAGCATATTTCATCCACGGGCGAAGCTCATGGCGAAAAAACAGCCATGCCAGCCGAAAGAGTCGCTTAACTTGCCGGCATGCCGGGCGGATGTAATTCGCCCGGCGCGCCGAAATATCTTGCTCCCTATTGATTGGGCGACCCTTTTGTTGGTTGTGCGGCTCAGTCCTGGAAGCAGTCAAACTGGCACTTGGGGTTTCGCCTCAAGCCCTTTTCACCAACCGCGTAAGCCCAACCAAAATTACCGCTCCGACAAACGCAACAATGATCGCCCCGATCATTCCGCCACCGGGCCAGATTCCCAGCATCCCAAAAACCCAGCCCCCGATGATACCGCCGAGGATTCCGAGAACGATGTCCACCACCACACCGTAGCCGCCGCCTTTCATCACCTGCCCAGCCAGCCAACCCGCGATCAATCCCACAATGATCCAAACGAGAAATCCCATAGTGAAGCCTCCTCCGACGATCCGCATTTACCACGAGGCAGGAATGTACACCCGATCTCGTCAATACACAACTCCATACACAACTACTGATCCGCGCCTTGGAACATATTCGTCACCAAGCTAACGCAAAATCGGTGCTAGTTCTACGATCGGGAAGGGCACGACTTCAGTCGTGCATATTAGCCTGCGAAGAGGGCGGCTGCCCGTGTGGGTCGGACACTCCTGTCCGACGCCTTTGACCTTGATTCTGCGCTGAGAAGCGCCCAGGGTGGCGCAGCGCTTTAAGCGCTGCGATAAAGGTAAGAAAGACTGGCGGGCTTCAGCCCCTGAGGTACCTCAACTAAGCCGCAGCATGCCCCCGATCCTTGCGCAGCGTAACCTCTGCCTCAGCCCCCAGCAAATCGGCATATAGCAGCAACCGCGCCACACTCAACGTAGAAAGCTTCCCGCGCATCAACTCGTGTGGGTCGGACACTCCTGTCCGACGCCTTTGACCTTGATTCTGCCCTTCCGCTTTTACCAACTGCAGAATCTTCTGATGCAATGCCGCCTTCAATTTCAGCTCCAAAACCGCCCGCCGATCAAGCCCGAGTTCATCCAACACGCTCCCTTCAATTCTGTATTCACTTTCGACGGAGCGCCTGTTTAACATTCTTCTTTCCCTCACGTTCGGCTTCCAGCACGCGCTGGCACACATTCCCATCGGCGCACAAAGGACAAAGGTTTAGCGATATCCTCCGCGCGCGAAAGGTGGGGCAGCCGCGAAACCATCACTTGAAGCAAATGTCGTCAAGGTAAAATGTTAGCCCCTCAGGATTCCCAGTTGCGCTGGCCACCCAAGCAAAGGCACCGATCACGGAACTAGTGTCGGTGCCTACGAGGTCGATTTCATAGGCCTGCCATTCGGTTTTCAACGCGACTGGGCCGAGCACCCTCTCAAGGGAATCCCGGTATCTTTTCTGATTGACTCCCCCGACCTTAAAGGTGACCAGTTCTCCGCCACGCTCGCCGCGAGCCCAGAAAACCAGCTTCCTTGCACCCGCAATATTTCTTCCAGCCTGGTCGCCCCAGTTGCCGTCCGGAAATTGCCAATACACGCCAGCCCAACTCTTTGGCCCGGGCAGATAGGTGACCTTTACGCAAGGGATGGAGTGACAGTTGGCTTTCCATTGATCATTGAATTGGACATACTTGGTACCATAGTCAGCGTCTCCCATCCAGCCTGAAGGGTAGAAATAACCGTCGATGCAAAATGGGGCCTGTGTGATCTGCGATCTTGCTTGGGCGCTGAGATTTAGCTGACATGAACCTAATATTACGGCCAGCAATAATAAGGTGACGGGGCTCCTGGCTGTAGTGGTCATTCGGGATCCTGTGATTGGCGCCGGCACAGACCTATTTCGATTACCAGAGTGAACAACAAAGCGAGCCCAGCAACAATTAGGCTGCCTGCCTTAAGCCTGATCACCAGCGGATCATACGGCCCATGAGCCGGCGGATCAGCTATGTTGTGCGAGGACATGCCGAGGAATAGCGCAGCTACAAGGAGCATTGCGACAAGAAGCATGACCGCAAGGCCGGTTCTGATGGCCACAGAGGGAATCGCAGCGGTTTCTCGGTTGATCCAGACATCCAATAGAGTCGTACCACACGCCGTAATCACGAAATACATCAGATCACTCACGTGGAACAGGTAATCAAACGTAAGAGTTCCCGCCATGATGTTGATCAATAGGTTCACTAGCAAGGGCAAGAGGCCCAGAGTGTACATTGCTAACATCCTCAGCACGTGGTTACTTCTGAGGTTCATAGATATCGCTTTCGGCAGCCCTCCCCGCTCTAGGCCACTTTGTCCCCGTCTCCGGGCAGTTCCTTCTTAGGCGGCGACTCCGGACTTAACGCAGAGGCCGCTCTCTTGTCCAAGCCCGTAAATAGGGGAGCCATGAAATTGAGTGGGGCCATAATCTGGGCGCCCTGAAAGTTTTTCATCAGCTCATTTAATCCGACCGTGTCCTTGCCTAGCACCTGGGCAAGCTTTTCCAATTTGATCTTGAGAGCCTCAGCTTCGCGCTCGCTCCGGATGGGCGAGAGGAACGCTTTGCGGGTCTCGTTGATCGCTTCCTGCATTTCGGGTGGCAGGTGGACGTGCTGCACTTCCAGGCGCTCTACTTCAATGCCGTAGCTTCGCGCCTTGTCCTTGATCGTTTTCAGCGCCCCTTCCATGGCCGGCTCGAAGAGCTTCCCCAGCTCGTCCGAGTGATGAGGATGACCGTTCTCGCCCACGTCCTGAAGAAACTGGGTAGCTTGCGCGGAAACGACGTCGGCTATGCTAAGCTGGTTGACCTGAGAGCGCACCGCGGATTCGGTAAGCACATAAATCCAACTCTTGACCGCCCCGTGAACTGCCGCGTCATCGAGCACACGATCACGGCTCGCCATCGCTTTGTCAGATCCCGGGGCATCAGTCGAAATGCGGAACGCATAGGTTCTCGCATCGCTGATCTTCCATCACACTGCAACCCGGATGTCCAGAGGCTGGGCCTCGCGGGTCAGTACCTGCTTGTCTTCCCAGTTGAGCAGATCCGTGCGCAGAGAAATCGGACCCACGCACTCCTCCCCACTAATGGGAAAAATCGTGCGCATGCCCCCTTCAGGGTCGCCTACGTCCTTGAGCTTCTTATTCACCTGGAACACGAACGTTTCGCCAGGATTCCACAGCAAGAGCCTGCCCATCCCGAACCAGACGGGTACGCTCCGCTCACCCGACTTGAAGGCTCGCGACCTAGGTCCCCAGTAGCCGAGCCACAATACAGCCGCGACTACCAGTCCAAGAAAAACAAGAAGAACAAGAAATTGAGTAATGTCCAAGGCGTCTCCTCAATGACTATCGTGCACACCCGTATGCGTGCACGAACGCCCATGCCGGGGCGAAAGTGAATTAAATTCCTAGGGAGCCCAAAGGGTCGGGGAAGATTAGCAAACCGGGAGGACTTTATACGGTGAGCAGATGAGAGTCAATAGGTCATAGGTGGAGGTCGATGGCACAAAAAGGCCCCGCTCTCCCGAGCAGGGCCTTTGATTCGAGCTAACAGCTAAGAGCTAGAAGCGAAAAGCTGAATCCTCACCACCAAATCTCCGTCAATCCATCCGCGTAGGCCGTGATCGATCCGCTGGAGCCGAGGCCATCCAACTGGAAGTTGAGTAAAAGGATGCCAGCTCCCCAATCGAGTGGAAAAGTCGAGTTGCCATGTACATTCAGGTTGTTGGTCGTTCCATCGAGTGTGACAGAATCGTAGTAAGCAATTCCGCTGCTGTCCCGATGAACCGCGAGTTGTACGTGGTGCCACGTGTTTGCCGCCCACTTCGTCGACGGCACGGGGCAAGCGACAGTTGAATCATTCCAATGCGCCGACCCACTTACTTTGGTCGTGTATTGCCACTTACTATCGTTCGCACATTGCAAGCCGTAGATCAAAACATCGTTACTCGCGTCCCAAACCTGGTTCGTGTCCAGCTCAATGTTTTGTACGTCTGTCGTGCTATCGAAGTAAATGTAGGTGTCATAGACGAAATGCGTGGCTGCGTGGGTCGGATCGCTGCCAAACGTGATAGACCCGCGCATCCCCCCGCCGTCGGTGTAGGTCATGGAAAACTCTCTGCATTGCGAGTCCTGGCAGGGGGAGCCGGACACAAGGACAGTCGATCCAGATGCAGAACCGCTGGTTCCTGTGTCAAACACCCACTTCCAATCCGAAGTTGGTTGATCCTCGATGTTCGAAGCCGTGGTGGTGCTCGGACCGGTTACTGTGACATTGATATTAGTTTCGCAGAGAGTACTGCCCGTCCAGCCTTTAAAGTGGATGACATAACTGCCTGGCGTAAGGCGGTAATCCGTACTACTGATCTGAGTAGCGGACTTTCCCCAGGTGATGAAGGGGCTGCTTCCGACTGAGTAACCAAAAGCGCTCGACGCCCCGCCACATCCAGCGAATGCCGCTGTTAATTGCACTGGCATCGCAACCGTGGAATTGTTAGTAGGTGAAGTAACTGTAATTTGACCAAAAGCACTGGCCGCAAGCATGCAAACGACGGCAAACATAGCCGCCGCGGCAAGATTAGTTCGCGAACTGAACTGCGTGTACGACATAACTGCTCACTCCTTGACGAACAAAGTGTCGATTAGATGCAAGCAGTTGTGATGTAGGGTTGGTTTCTTTCATCTCAGCTCGGCCTAAGTGAAAAATACTAGGTGTGGTGGAAACAATCCGTAGCTTTGTAAGTGGAACACCTCGAGTGCCCTCGAACCCAGGCTGCGCTCTTCAAAAACGTGAGACTCGTGCCTACAAAAAAGGCCCCGCTCTCGCGAGCAGGGCCTTTGATCCAAGCTAGAAGCTAAGAGCTAGTAGCTAGAAGCCGTTCTCAGTACATGCCTTCCATGCCGCCGCCGCCGTGTCCGCCGCCGCCCATGGGAGCTTCCTTCTTTTCCGGAATCTCCGCAACGAGCGCTTCGGTGGTCAGCATCAGGGCAGCAATCGAGCCGGCGTTGGTGAGTGCGGTGCGCACTACCTTCGTGGGATCGAGCACGCCTGCCTTGACCAGGTCCTCATACTCGTTGGTCAGGGCGTTGTAGCCGTAGTTGGTGTCCTTCGCGTCGCTGACCTTGCCCAGAACCACTGCACCTTCTTCGCCGGCGTTCTCGGCGATCTGGCGCAACGGCTCTTGCAGGGCCTTCTTCACGATGTTGACACCGATCTGCTCATCCCCCTCAAGCTTCAGCTTGTCGAGTGCCGCGACGCAACGCGCCAGTGCGACTCCGCCGCCGGGGACAATGCCTTCTTCCACGGCTGCGCGAGTTGCATGCATGGCGTCTTCGACGCGGGCTTTCTTTTCCTTCATTTCGGTTTCGGTCGCGGCGCCGACTTTGATCACGGCTACGCCACCCACCAGCTTCGCCAACCGCTCCTGCAACTTCTCGCGGTCGTAGTCGCTGGTCGTCTTGTCGATCTGGCTGCGAATTTCTTTTACGCGGCCTTCGATCTCCGAGTGCTTGCCCTTGCCCTCGACGAGCGTGGTGTTGTCCTTGTCGATGGTGAGCTTCTTGACCTGGCCAAGATCGCTGATCTGTACGTTCTCGAGCTTGATGCCGAGGTCTTCAGTGATGGCCTTGCCGCCGGTGAGGATCGCGATATCCTGCAACATCGCCTTGCGCCGATCGCCGAAGCCAGGAGCCTTGACGGCCGCGACTTGCAGCGTTCCACGCAGTTTGTTGACGACGAGCGTTGCGAGCGCCTCGCCTTCAACATCTTCCGCAATGATGAGCAACGGCTTGCCGCTCTTGGCAATCTGTTCGAGCAGCGGGAGAAGATCCTTCATGGAGCTGATCTTCTTTTCGTTGATCAGGATGTAGCAGTTCTCCAAAGCAACTTCCATGCGCTCCGGATCGGTAACGAAGTAAGGAGAGAGATAGCCGCGGTCGAACTGCATACCTTCGACCACTTCCAACTGCGTCTCCAGAGTCTTCGACTCTTCCACGGTGATGACGCCATCCTTGCCGACCTTCTTCATCGCTTCAGCAATGATGTGCCCAATGGTCTCATCGTTGTTCGCGCTGATGGTGCCGACTTGGGCGATCATTTCGCCGCTGACGGGTTTGGAGAATTTATCGAGTTCGCCTTTGGCGCGCTCGCCGGTCTTTTTGTCGAACTGGCCGCAGACGAGGGAGACAGCTTTCTCGATGCCGCGCTTCATGGCCATCGGATTGGCGCCGGCAGCAACGGTCTTCACGCCTTCGCGATAAATTGCTTGGGCAAGAACGGTTGCGGTGGTGGTTCCGTCGCCGGCTACGTCGCTGGTCTTGCTGGCGACTTCGCGAACCATCTGGGCGCCCATGTTCTCGAGGCCATCCTTCAGTTCGATTTCTTTGGCGACGGTGACGCCGTCCTTGGTGATGGTCGGCGAACCGAATTTCTTTTCGATGACCACGTTGCGGCCTTTGGGGCCGAGTGTGACTTTCACTGCGTCGGCGAGAAGGTTAACGCCGCGCAGAATTGCCTGGCGGGACTCTTCTCCGTGTACGATTTGCTTTGCCATTTTCTTTTTTCTCCTAAGTTCTGTTTGCAGGACTGGCCTGCGGATTCTTTCAAGAGGCTGTCAGCTATCAGCTTCTGGCTCCTCGCTTCTAGCCACTAGCTAAAACCACTTGTCATCCTGAGCAACGCGCTTTTTGCGTTGCGAAGGACCCAGGCGCGCCGCGCGAACCGTCCGCGTTTTTTGCGGACGAACAACCGCGCGTTTGGCGCGCTTCCTTACCGCTTCGATCCGGCAAGTTCTTTCTTGCTGGAACCGGCAGTGCTCGATGCACCGGTGAGGACGCCGAGGACTTCGTCTTCTTTCATGATGATGAAGTCTTCGCCGTCGATCTTGATTTCGGTGCCGGAGTATTTGCCGAACAGGATGCGGTCGCCCTCGTGAACGGCGAGAGGGAAGGTCTTGCCTTCATCGTTAGTGCGGCCTTTGCCGGTGGAGATGACTTCTCCCTCTTGCGGCTTGTCTTTTGCGCTGTCGGGGATGATGATACCGCCTCGGGTGGTGGAAGCTTCCTCCACGCGGCGGACCAGGATGCGGTCGTGCAGTGGGCTAAATTTAGCCATGGTTGCAACTCCTTTCAGTAGTTGTGTAGAAGGTTATGTTACGTAAACCTATGAATTGTTACGGGTTAGGGAGAGCTGTTAGCACTCTCGCCTATCGAGTGCTAATTATAGGGATGTGAGTGAGGAGTTGTCAAGGGGTGGTTTGACGCACTCATTCCGCTCCGGAGATGAGCAGCTGCGGCAGGGACTTGACGATGTTAACGGTCTCAAGGCTTACCGTAATTACTTGCCCGATAAGTCGCAAAATATATTCCCTGTCATCTTCGCGATTCGGATCGTTGGTGATGCCGCTGCGCTTGTCGGTGGAGACTTGATATTGGTCGATGACCCATTCGAGGGCGGAGCGATTGCCGAGGCGATATTCGTAAGTTTCTTTCGGAATGCCGCTGAGGGATAAAAATTGATTGTAGATGAGCGTCGTCTTGTCCTTGCTCAACTTCATTTTGGTGACGCGGTAGTCGAGTTTCTCGCCCTTCTTTTCTATCTTCGTAAGCTTGTATTCGGGTTGTTGCTCGTAGTGAACGTGGATTTCGGCGAGGCGCTGGCCGGCCTTTGCGAATGCCTTAAACACACCTTTGTCATCCTGAGGCCCGCGTTCTTTGCGGGCCGAAGGACCTATGGAATTGTTGGTAGCCGCGGCGATGCCAGCGAGTTGCACAGGTCCTTCCTCGGGAGTCGCTGGCTTCGCCCGCGACTCCGCTTCGTCAGGATGACAAGCGTTTATGAGAGGCGAATGGGATGCGTGGGAGTTCGTGTCGGCATGGACGGCATGTACTAAGACTGTGTGGCGCGGGCGCCCTCGCCCGCGTTGTCATCCTGAGCGTCGTCCTTCAGGCGGAGCGAAGGATCTCAGTCTCATCAGCTGTCCGGCGTCAGCTTTCTGCCGTCAGTAAACTCAAAGGCCCCGCTCGCGAGAGTGGGCTTTTTGCTGTACTTACCAAGAATCGTTTGTCATTCCGAACCGGGCGATAGCCCGGTGAGGAACCTGCTTTTCACTCTATCGCGGCGGAGTGCGGCCCATGCGTTCGAAATCTTGAGAGCTCAAACCAAACTCAGCAAGGACTTCTTCGTGCGGAACGCCCTCGCCGCGAGTGAGCGACGCCTTGCGTGCCTCCGCGTCGCGAGCCTCCTCCTCGCTGACCGGCTCATCGTCGTATGGAGTATTTGCCAGAGCGTGGGCAAGTGGGTCGAGCATGATCTCCAACAGACCGACAACAGCGGCAACCTGACCGGGAGCCATGCGATCGATCAGCTCGTGCGCATGTTGCTTCTCGTCGGCGGCACCATTTGCCATAATAGGAGTTTAGCGAAATCTGTTGCGGTACGCTGGACATAGCACTAGGTGGCCCCTCGAAAGCTGGGGTCGTCTCTTCCTCGCGATGCAGGGTGAACGCAGATGTTAAATCGAAAAACGATGTTAGAGCTTATCCCTGAGGGCAGAACCTACAGCGGCTCCGCGCGGATGCTTTTTCGTGACCCAGACGGAAGCATTGAAGGGAAAGCCACGATCAAGCTAGCGGCGGACGGTCGCGCAACGGTACGAATTGATGCTGAGCGATACTCAATTCCTCCGGAGTACCACAACTTCTTAATGGCCTTTCTTCAAGGCAGCAAGGCTGAGCAGGCTGGCGGACGCACCACCTTTCTCATCGGGGACGCGAACAGGTTTGGCAGTCTTGAAGTCACTACTCCCGAGGGCGTCTTCTGCGCTGATCGAGCGCTAGTCGGGGCCGGCCAATTCCGTCCGTTCGGTGGCGAAGAGGAGTGGTTTGAGGCTGTTCCCTATGGCCTGGAACTGCGCGCATCGGGCACGGACTCAAAGGAAATCTGGTGCGTGCCATTAGTTGGGGACCTAGCGGAATTTGAGCAGTGCGTAAACGCATGCCTTTTATGTGGCCGAACACCATACATACATTTCTGCGCCGACGGGCATGCGTGCGGGCTCTCGATATTCGGCCCCGAAGAAACGGGCCCCGACCCTGACCGGAAAATGAGTGCTGCAGCCTTCGGTGTCGTTGGGAATCGGAAGGCCAAGAGCGCTGACGATGTCAGCGCTCTGATCCCGTGGGGGTTGTTCGCGGCTCTGGCCTTTGCCTCCGGAAGCGACATCCAAGTACCGTGGATCGACCTGCGCACCCGCAACTGGGAACTGAAATGTAGGTTCCATCTGCAATTTGGAGGATCTCATTCAGAAAGCGGATTCCCAACATTTTCACGGTTTGATTCCGCGACACCCCGCTCAGGCATCGCAGAGTTTCTAAGACTTTTCTTCGGGCTGCCCGAAGAAACCCGCCGCGCGATCACGCCTACGATGTTGCTAATTCGGCGGGGTACCCCTGGCAGCGCGACCGTTGACGAGAGCATCACCGATCTAATAAAGGCGCTTGACGCGACCTGCAAACGCCAAGGTTTTGGGCGCGTCAACCTGCGGAAAAGCCTGAATGGCACGACGGCGCAGGACGTGGACGCAATCTTGGGAGAAGCACGGGAGAAGCTAAGAAAACTGCGCCAGCAATGCAAAGTCAACGGCAAGCTAGATGAGCTTGCCGTCCTAGACAAGATTGTCAGCAGGCAGGCCAACGTGGCATCAGACGAGCTTGACTTCGGCATTGCAGCTGCCGAACTGCTTCGCAAATTCGGCCTTCGTGATGGAGAAGCAATGGAGAAACACTATTCCACGGTCACGCCTGACGCGACTTGGGAGGGGCTACTTTCGTTCATAAGGGGCGAAGTTGTCCACTCCGGTGCCATACACCTAGAGAATCAAGCAGACATTGTTTCCTGGTTCGAGCTCGCTCGTCACCTACACGATATCTGCAAGCGAGTGATCCTACGAGAAATCGGCTACAACGGAACATACTCGGCGTCGAACGTGCGGTTCCGCGGAACCGATGCGCTAGATCGGATCACCGCCTCGACCAGTCCGGAACAGCTGGGATACACCGTTCCGCCGACTGTGCCCTGAAGCGCCTAGCCCACGCCGCCGCGCAACTGCTCCGCCAGTCAAGCCGCTCCTTTCCACACTCCCCTTGTGACATCCGCCCTTGTCTCGCCCAGTCCATTCACGCGATCATGACCAATGCGGACGCAGCGCAGCCAGTATTCTGACCCGAGCCATCTTTGGACAGCCGCTAAGCCATTGATTGCAGGGATTTTCGTCGTAAAATCTTTGGAAACAATATTTTAGGAGACTCGACACAGATCACGATCCTCCCAAGTAATTGATTCAAGAGATTTTATTTTTTTACCTGGATCAAGCCACGAATCCCCGTCACAATTCTGTGCGGAGGGTCTTTATTAACAGTCGCAGAGCTTTTTCGTTGCGCCGATACCAACGCCATTGGCCCTGCTTCGCGGCTTCGACGAGGCCGGCCCTGGTAAGGATTGCCATGTGATGAGAGATGGTCGGCTGCGACAGTCGAACGCGCTCTTCGATGTCTCCCGCGCACAGGCCGGTGATTTTCGCGGCGGGCGGTGCGCTGAGGGACACGACGCCGCGCGGCTTGAGCGCAGCCAGGATGCGGCGGCGCGTGGGATCGGAGATGGCGGCGAGGCGGCGGTCGAGCGACGTTGCGGACGTGGTCATGAGAATGGATTAGGAATAGCTATTAAATTGACGCTTGTCAATATGCGGGATCGAGCAGCGGCCGGACAGCCGAGGGCGGCTGTCCCCACATGAGCCGGGAAACTTCGCGCGTGGTGGCGCGACTTCTACCTAAGGAAAAGAACGCCTGTTCAGGACGACGCGGGACGCTGCCGTGTTGCCCGCAACCATTCGATCCGGGTGAACTCGAGGTAGCGCACGTCATTGTCGCGTACCGAGCAATTGGATTGATCGAGTTGACCGGCGAGGGCGCCCCCGCGAATCCAATAGCCGGCTTCGTCTTTCTTGATGATGGTGGAATCGAGTGGATCCATGCCGTGCAATTTGAAAATTACCCGGCGATTCAACAGAGGGTCGAGCTTCATTCGGACCTTATTTTTCGGATTTTATTTTTTCGGATCTACTTTTTGAGGATCGGGTTATATCCGTCGTTGATGAGGCGCGAGCGCATGGATTCCGCGTCCTTGATATCGGCAAACGGGCCGACCTGCACGCGAAAATATTTGTCGACCGCAGAGTTGCTGGAGAATGCGGGATATTCTTTCTTTTTCAAAGCATCAACCAGCGCGTCGGCGTCCTCCTGCTTGGTGACCGCAGCGACCTGCACAAAGTATCCGGCGGTCGGAACGGTGCCGATGGGATCGGGCGGGTTGGCAGGTTGAGATTGCGCCTGGTTCGCAGGTGAAGAAGTTCCGGCCGCTTGCGTGGCGGGAGATGTCGCTTCCGGTGCCGGAGTCAGTTGTGGGTTAGCGTCCTTCTGTTCGACGTTTTTGTAAAACGTCATCGGAGCGGAAGCTGCGGAACCGGCGGGCTTAGCGGCGCTCGACGCACCTGGCAGAGGAAGCGTGCCGGCGACCGATGCCGTGCCTACGTCTGACTTACGGCCTAGGGTATAGCCCAGAGCAAAGAAAACCGCGCACACGATTACCAGGCCGAAAAACAGAGACAACAATCTTGCGGTGCCCAGCGTGATTTCAGTGTCTTGTGACGCAGCCATGAATGTTTCCTGTTTGGATTACGCCGCCTTGACTGGAGGAGGCGCAGTATCTCCGCCGCCAGCATCTTTGCCCAGCAACTTCTGCAATCCGGCGAAAAAGTCGATCGGCACCGGAAAGATGACGGTGGTATTTTTTTCGACGCCGATTTCCGTCAAAGTCTGCAGGTAGCGAAGTTGCACGCTGACGGGTTCGGTGGCCAGCAGATGCGCCGCGTCCACCAGGCGTTGCGCCGCGGAGAACTCGCCCTCGGCATGAATGATCTTGGAACGCTTTTCGCGTTCGGCCTCGGCCTGCTTGGCCATGGCGCGCAGCATCGACTCCGGCATATCGACCTGCTTTACTTCTACGTTGGTTACTTTCACCCCCCAGGGTGAAGTGTGCTGGTCGAGAATGCTCTGCAGCCGCAGATTAATTTTTTCGCGATGTGCGAGCAGCTCATCGAGCTCCTGCTCGCCGAGCACGGAGCGCAGCGTCGTCTGCGCGAACTGCGACGTCTGATAAACGTAATTGGAAACCTCGACGACGGCCTTGCTGGGATCAATTACCCGCAGAAAGATTACGGCGTTTACTTTGAGGGTGACGTTGTCGCGAGTGATGATGTCTTGCGGAGGAACCTCCAGGGCTTCCTGTCGCAGCGAGACGCGCACCATGCGGTCGATTGGACTGAAAACCAAAATCACACCAGGCCCCTTCGCCGCGCTCAAAAGGCGGCCGAGGCGAAAGATGACACCGCGTTCGTACTCCGCAAGAATCTTGATTGAGCTCAGCGCGTAGAGCGCGACAATAATGCCTGCGATACCAAAAAATCCGATCCCCAGAACTTCCATGTGTGCCCCCAAAAAGGAAGCCAATGCTCCCACCGCGGATTGTAACGCGTGGGATCGAGGATGGGAGAGGAATTCGGGCACAGCAGAGTTGCTTGCGCTGGTGCGCGGATCGATCCGGGAGGGATTCTTGGGAACCGATTAAGAAACGACAGGGGCGGGCGCCGGGCGACTTGCGGCTACCGGTTCGACCTGAAGCAAGAGTCCGTCGACGCGGCGGACGATTACCGATTCTCCAACGGGCAAATCGGAGGAAGAGACGGCATCCCAGAGTTCGCCATGCACGAATATTTTTCCGCGGGGGGAGAGCGAGGTCTGGGCGACGCCGATTTCGCCGATCAAGCCTTGCGCGCCGGAGACGACTTTGCTCCGTCGAGCTTTGAGAGCGATGCTCATCAGGAATGCGGTGATGAAGCCGAGCGGAACGCTTACCGCGAGCGCGGTCAGGAGGTGAACTCGCATTTCCGGGATTGGCGAATCGACCAGCAGCAATCCCCCGAGAGTGAGCAGCGCGATGCCGCCGATAGTGAGCACGCCGTGGCTGGCGAATTTAGCTTCGGCGGCGAAGAGCGCGAACGCGCCCAGAATGAGCACCAGCGCGGCGAAGCGGGTGGGAAGAAGATTTAGCGCAAAGGCAGCGATCAGAATAAAGACGATGCCCACGGTCCCGGGAATGACGGCACCGGGATGATTGAACTCGGCATAGAGCGCGAGCGCACCAATGGCAAGAAATATGAAAGCGACATTCGGGTCCATCAAATAGCCGAGGATGCGTTCCTTGAGAGTCATGCCAAAAGGCGCGACCGGCTGACCGGTAAGTTTCAGTGTGATCTCTTGTCCATTGAAGCGCTTGACAGTCTTGCCATCCATTTGGCGGAAGAGATCGTTCTGGTTTGATGCGACGTAGTCGATGAGATGCTGCGACAGGGCCTCCTGCTCGGTAAAGGACTTGGATTGGCGCACGGTACTTTCGGCGACTTCGACATTGCGGCCGCGCCTGGCTGCGACGGAGCGCATTAGGGCCGCAGCGTCGTTTTCCATCTTCTGTTTCATCACATCGTCCAGGTTGCCGCCGCCAAGCGCGACGGGATGGGCCGCGCCGGTGTTGGTTCCGGGGGCCATGGCGGCGATGTCGGCAGATTCGAGGATAAAAAATCCGGCGGACGCAGCGCGGCTACCGCTGGGCGTGACGTAAAGAATGACAGGAACCTGCGATCCGGTAATTTTCTCGATGATCTGACGCGTCGATTCGACGAGGCCACCGGGCGTATTGATCTCGATCAATATAGCTTGATCGTTGCGACGGCCGGCTTCGTCAATGGCGCGAGCAATGTATTCCTCGGTAATGGGTTGAATCGTGTCGTCGACGACGAGCTTCAGGACTTCGCCCGAAGCGGCGCAGCAGAGCGTAAAGAGGGCTGCCAGCACGGCTACAAGAATTCGAGAAATTAAATTGCGATGCATAAGGTGCAATACACCCACAACAATATTCTTACTCTTATTTCCGAATTGCAGCAGCAATTTCTTCGGCTTCGGCGGGGCCGGAATTGTCGCTGTGATGGTCCGTCCAGCCGGGCAGGCTTGTGCTGCCGGTTATCAGGCGAGCCCCGCGTTCATAGGTGAAATAGGACCAGGCCCACTGGATAAAAACCAGCACACGGTTGCGGAAGCCGATGAGAAAAAAAATGTGCACGAATAGCCATGCCAGCCAGGCGGTAAATCCGGAGATATGAATTTTGCCGAATTGCGCCACCGCCGCGGCGCGGCCAATCGTCGCCAGGCTACCTTTGTCGAAGTAGTGAAAAGGCTTGCGGGGGGCGGGCTTTGTGGAGGTCTCTGAGACCGCCGCTTCTCGCTTAATCAGCTTGCCCACGTAGCGGCCTTCGAGAATGGCTACGGGCGCAACGCCTGGCAGCAACTTGTCAGACTCATCCTTCAACGCGGCGAGATCTCCGATGACGAAAATCTCGGGATGGCCGGGCAGGCTGAGATCACGCTCCACCAGCACACGTCCCGCACGATCAACGGGGACGCCTAACTTCTTGCCGAGCGATGACGCGGCCACTCCGGCAGCCCACAGGATGACGGACGCACTCATCTTGGTATCGCCCATATGAATCATGCCGGGCTCAACTTTCGTCACCAATGTATTGGTGAGAACTTCAACACCCAGGCGCTGCAGTTGTTGCTGGGCGCTGCGCGAGAGGTCCGGCGGATAAGCTGGAAGGACGGTCGGCCCACCTTCGATTAAACGGATGTGGGTGCTGCGCGGATCGATCTCGCGGAAATCGTGAGCGAGCGCGTGGCGGCAGATTTCCGCCAGTGTTCCGGCGAGTTCAACTCCGGTGGGTCCGGCACCCACGACCACAAAATTCAAGGGAGTGTTCTTCTGAAGATCGCCATTTTCGCCAGCCGATGCGTGGCGTTCCGCCAGTTCGAACGCCAACAGAACGCGTCGCCGGATTTCAAGCGCATCCTCGATTGTTTTGAGTCCGGGCGCAAACGGCTCCCATTCGTCATGGCCGAAGTAAGCGTGGCTGGCGCCGGCCGCGACGATGAGAGAATCGTAAGGAATTTCCTGGTCAGCCGTTTGCACGACACGACGTTCAAGATTGAAGCCGGTCACTTCCGCCATCAGCACTTCAGTATTCTTGTTGTGGCGAAGAATGGAGCGGATGGGAGCTGCGATTTCTCCCGGCGACAGGCCGGCTGTGGCTACCTGATAAAGTAGCGGCTGGAAGGTGTGATAGTTCTTCTGGTCGATGAGCGTGAGCTTCACGGAAGCGCGTGCCAGCGTTTGAGCCGCGTTCAGGCCACCGAAACCGGCACCCACGATCACCACGCGATGTAGATTCTTGCCTGTCATTTTCTGCAGCTCATTTTCTATAGTTCATTCCCGCCGTTTACTTCTTGGTGCTCATTCTTGCGGTTGACAGCTTCACTCTATAAGATTCAGCGCGATGGTAATCGGCTCCATAAGTTCTATACAGGACGCAAATTCGGCTGGGCATGAGCAGCCTTCGCCTTTGGGTTGGGGCCGCTGGCTCATGCCCTCGGTCGGCGATTTGATTTATGTTGCGATGCTGGGCCTACTTACCTTCACCAACCTGTCGGAGCGACTGCTGGGGGATGCCGGGATCGGATGGCACATTCGGACGGGACAGCTGATTCTGGCGACGCATGCCATTCCTCGTGTCGATCCATTTTCTTCGAGCATGGCCGGGCACGTGTGGTTCGCGTGGGAATGGCTGTTCGACGTGATTGTCGGGTGGCTCGACAGTGCCGCTGGGCTGAACGGGGTTGTGCTTTTCGCAGCGTTGATCATCGCGACGGTATTCGCATGGACGTTTGGTTTGCTGCTGCGCCGGGGCACAAACATATTCGTGGCGTTGGCTCTGGTATTACTCGCGGCGGCGGCGGCGACGATTCATTTTCTGGCGCGACCGCACGTGCTGACGTGGTTACTCACAGTGCTGTGGTTTTGGATTTTAGAGTCGTCGTTCGGCTTTCGTCGCGCGGCACGCGAACGAACCTGGCTGCTGTGGATGTTGCCGCCGCTGATGTTGCTGTGGGTGAATCTGCACGGGGGATTTCTTATCGGTTTCGCCCTGCTCGGGATCTACTGGATCAGCGCGGCATGGCAATGGGTTCGGTTGCCGTCGGAGCGCTTCGAAGATGTTCTGAAAAAGATCCGCGCAGCTAGAGACGTGCGGACTTTGGCATTCATCGCCTTACTGAGCGCGATGGCAACGTTCGTGAATCCTTACGGTTGGAGTTTGCACCTCCACGTCTACCGGTATCTCACGAATCGTTTTCTCATGGATCACATTGATGAGTTTCAATCTCCGAATTTTCATCTTGTCGCGGAGAAGTGTTTTGCAGGACTGTTGTTGATGACGTTGATTGGGCTGGCTGTTAAGAAAAGAGAAGGGACGGGAGCCGAGCCGAGTCAGGGGCTAGTAATCTTGTTTGCCGTGTATGCCGGGCTATATGCATCGCGCAATCTTCCTATCGCGTCACTCCTTTTGATTTTGGTGATTGGCCCGTGGCTGTCGTCGTGGTTCCTCAGCCTCGCAGAACGAGCTGAGGCGATGCGCCCGGGCCGGTTTTCATTGTTCCATTTTTGGCGGCGAATGCAGGCGGTTGAGTGTAGTCTCCGCGGGCACCTATGGCCGATTGCGGCAGTCGTGCTGGCTTGCGGCATTGCGGCGAATGGAGGAAAGCTCGGCGCTACGACAGTGATGGACGCACACTTTAGCGAGAAGCGCTTTCCAGTCAAGGCTGTGACCTACCTGCAGGAAGAAAATATCCAGGGGCCGGTGCTGGCTCCCGATTATTGGGGCGGATATCTTATTTATCGCCTGTATCCGCGCTGGCGTATGGTTATCGACGACCGCCACGATTTCTATGGCGAGGATTTTCTAAAGTCCTATTTGAAGATGGTGCATGTGGAGCCGGGCTGGGATGGGTTTATCCACGAGCACGATATTGGCTGCATCATTGTTCCTAGAGACTCTGCGCTGGCGAGTATTCTGGCCGAGACTACCGGCTGGAAGGACGTGTATCACGACGAAGCAGCGGTCGTCTTCGTCCGGACAAGTTAAGAATGAGGTTTTGAATTTCCTAAGGTCTTGAATTTCGGTGGTGGTGCAATTTGGCTTGCGCGCCGGGCCGGTCAAGCGGGAGATCCTTCGCTACGCCTGAAAAACGGCTACGCTCAGGATGACAGCAAACAAAAGATTGGACAGCACCACTTACTAAGTTGCGATTCAGATTGACAGGCATGTTACTAAGTGAGTATGCTCGCCTCCTGATCTACTATGTTATATAGTTGGTTGTTGACGTTCGCGAATCGTCCGTCGATCAGCGAACTTACCCCGTGGTAGTAACTTTCCGCTTTAAAGGACAACTCCTATGAATCGCCTTCTGGTTTGTGCCCGCTCCCTACACTCTTTGTTTGTTTCCCTAGCGGTGTTGAGCCTTTGTGCCGGGTCTCAGGCACAAGTCACTTTGACCGAGATCAGTTCCGATCCTTTTACGGTAGGGCCAGGGCAGCATGCTACGGAAGTTGAGCCGCATGTGCTGGCAAATGGCACCACCCTCGTGGCCGCGTTTCAGACGGGACGCATTTCTCCCGGAGGCGCGACGGCCATTGGCTGGGCTACTTCAACCAACGGTGGCACCACCTGGACACACGGATTTCTTCCCGGTCTGACCAGCGGAAATGGCGGCGGACCTTACGCCGCAGCCAGCGATGCCAACGTCGCATATGACGCCAAGCATGGCGTGTGGTTAATCTCCACCTTGCCTATCTTGAACCAGACCACCACTACACCCGGCGTGGCTATAAGCCGGTCCACCGACGGCATGACATGGGGCAATCCCGTGCTTGTCGGTCCCATGGTGACCGCTTCCGACAAGAACTGGGTCGCGTGCGACAGCACTTCCACGAGTCCGTTTTACGGCAATTGCTACGCGGAATGGGACAATCCGGACAACGGGGACCAGATTCAGATGAGCACTTCCATCGACGGAGGCCTGACGTGGTCAGCCGCGACCACCATCAGCGGCGCAGGCACCGGCCTTGGCGGGACACCGCTGGCGCTGCCCAACGGCACCGTGGTGGTTCCCATTGAAACCTCGGGAATGTCTGCCTACACCTCTACCAACGGAGGCGCATCTTGGACGGCGCTGGTTTCAATCTCCAACGTTCAATGGCACACCGATGCGGGCGGCATTCGCAGCCGGCCGCTGCCCTCCGCCGCAGTCGATGGCGCCGGCAAGGTGTATGTGGTGTGGGAGGATTGCCGCTTTCGCTCCAGATGTTCGACCAACGATTTGGTCTACAGCACCTCTACGAATGGCACAACCTGGTCCGCGGTAACGCGCATTCCAATCGACGCCACCACCAGCACGGTGGACCATTTCATTCCAGGAATTGGCATTGACCCAACGACGTCGGGATCGACCGCTCATATTGGGGTTCACTACTACTACTATCCGAAGAGCAGTTGCACCCAGTCAACCTGCCAGCTTTACGTGGGCTACATTTCGTCGGCCAACGGCGGATCTACGTGGAATACTCCGGTAAGTCTGGCCGGACCGATGACGCTCACATGGCTGCCCAGCTCCCAGAACGGCTTGATGGTGGCGGACTACATTGCGACGGCCTTCACTGGGGGTGTGCCCTATGGAGTATTTGCGGTAGCCGCAGCCAAGTCTGGCTCAACTTTCAATGAGGCCATTTACACGGCGCAGGGCTTGACCGCGGCCAAGGTCGGTCCGCAGTTGTCTTCGGCGGGCGACAAACCGCTACACCATCTCTCGGACCCGCTTGGTGAGGAGCTTCCGGAAAGAGGCATAATCCCGCCTTCGAAGCGAGCCGCTAGGAGCAGCTCTAAGTAGAACCCTTGGAATCCTGAGCCCTAGCCGCCGATGCGAAATCGGCGGCTTTTTTGTAGCGCTTGCGCGCAAGTGTGCGTTCGGGTTCCTCATCCCGCTATTGCGCGCTCCGCCCTGATAAACTCTCTGCGTGCCGCGTCCTACTTATCTTGAATGCACCCGCTGCGGCGAGCATCTTCCTGCAGACCAGCCGCAAACTGTTTGTCCGCGAGATGGCGGCGTGCTCTATGCGCGTTACGATCTCGCTGCGATCAGGAAGACTTTTTCTCCAGCATCGCTTCTTCCGCTCGCTCCCACCATGTGGCGATATGACGCCGTGCTTCCTGAAGCGACTCCGGTTTCCCTCGGAGAAGGCTTCACGCCGATGCTGCGGAGCCGCGAATTCCCCAATGTCTTTATCAAAGACGAAGGGCTGAACCCCACAGGTTCGTTCAAGGCTCGGGGACTCTCTGCGGCGGTCACGATGGCTCGCCACTTCGGGCTGAAAAAGCTGGCGATTCCCTCCGCTGGAAACGCGGCATCGGCCCTTGCTGCCTATGTGGCCGCGGCCGGCGGCGGTATGGAAGCGCACATCTTCATGCCAAAAGACGTTCCCACCGCGAACCGCATCGAGTGCGATTACTACGGAGCGAAGGTCACTCTGGTGGACGGACTGATCTCAGACTGCGCGCGAAAAGTGGCCGAATTGAAGGAGCGCGAGGGGTGGAAGCGCGAAGGATGGTTCGACGTGTCTACCACGAAAGAGCCTTACCGCGTGGAAGGCAAGAAGACCATGGGATATGAGGTCGCCGAACAACTTGGATGGAAACTTCCGCAGGGGATTATTTATCCCACGGGCGGAGGGGTGGGTTTGCTGGGCATGTGGAAGGCGTTCGACGAGATGGAGGCGTTGGGATTTATTGGCTCGGAGCGCCCGAACATGATAAGCGTGCAATCTGCAGGATGCGCGCCCATTGTTAAAGCATGGGATGAAGGCCGTTCCGTGGCGGAAATGTGGCCGCATGCGTCGACTTTGGCTGCGGGGCTGCGAGTTCCGAAGCCGTATGGAGATTATTTGATTCTCGATATCCTGAAGAAGAGCGGAGGGCTCGCGCTCGCTGCCAGTGACGAGGAGATACTGCAAGCTACGCGACACTGGGCTGAGGTCGAAGGGATTTTCGCGGCGCCGGAAGGAGCGGCTTCGCTGGTCGCGTACCAAAAGCTACGAGGCAGCGGATTTTTCTCGAGTGACGATACGGTCGTGCTGTTCAACACGGGGTCGGGTCTGAAGTATTTGGATATGTTGGATCGAGGTGCGAGCGCGCAGGGTTCAACAGTACAAGCGCCGGCCAGTCGCGCGATCGCGGGGATTATTGGGCCGTATTAGGGCAATAAATACCTCGGCTAACTAACCATGCTAAGTACAATCCCTACAAAGGGGATGGGAAATGATTCCGCGTGCTGCATGGTATCTAGTAACAAAAGCAGAACGAGCACAGCTTCACCTTGATGCTTTCAATGGGCATGTGTCCGCTTACATGAAAGAACCGTACACCGTCGTCAGCGAGTACGATTCTCAGAAACGACGACACATCAAGCGGTTTCAATTGAAATCCTTCGAGCCTGTGCTCGGCATGGAACTCGGGGAGTTCCTCTACTGCTTGAGGTCGGGACTCGACCAAATGGCGTGGCAAATGGCTAAGCCTAGTGCTAGGCGAGATTTTCCGAGGAATATATACTTCCCCATCCCCGAAGACCTCAGCACTCCCGACCGCGAGAGGAACTATCGGAGAACGCTCGATCTTTTTCCCGACAATGTTGCAAAAGAGATTGATGCTTTGCAACCGCACAAGGGAACGAGTCCTGTGCAAGATCATCCACTCTGGCAATTGGACAAACTTTGCAATCTCGACAAGCACAGATTCATGCCCATCCACTCTAGAGGAATTAACGTTTTTTACCCCAAGGTTCCTGGAGTTGATGTCAAGCACTTCGATCAAGAAGACGCATTTGAGGTGAGCGTCCCCGAAGAGTATGAAAGTCATCTTGATCTCAAGCCAACGTTGCCCGACCCAATAGAGATTGGCGAATGGAATTCCGATTGGAGGCTTCCCATCTATCGGCTCAGCGATATACACGGCTTCATAACTTGTACAGTCATACCCCGATTTGTGCCGTTCAATCTCGCTGACATATCTCCTGAACCGATGCGGGTGTACAAAGTTACTCCAGTCTATTAAGGAGGAATGGTTAGTCTAACGTGTTTATTGCCTAATTAGGGCAACGTCGTCATGTTGAATCGTTGCGCGGAGGCTTCTCGACCCAGCAACGCGGACCACTGGGGCTGAATAGTGTGCCTGAGAAATACTCTTTCGCCCCTCCGGGGCTTGGTTCCTTTCTCACTTCCTACCCACGGCTAACGCCGTGGGCTGCATTCTATCGCCGCTTCGCGGCTGAAATTCGGAGGTTTACTCCAAGCCCCAGCGAAGATTCTGGTTCTCACACGTACTCTGAAGCCCGACGGGTGTTCAACGGTTAGCGGCCCTAAAGGGCCGCTCTTCCACGGTTGCCACAAAGAAAAAAGGCACGGCATAGGCCGCGCCCTATCGAACAACAAAACTCCAGTAAACGACTACGCTACGCGATTCCGACCACTGCCTTTTTCCCACCAAACGGCGGGGTCTTCGGGGCGGTTCAACATCTTCGACAACTCTTTCTTAATCTCAACCAGGCGGTTGGCCCGCATTTCAGCCGCCGATTGGTCGATCGAGCTATCCTCGCCGCGCTTGACGAAGCGAGCGTTCATATTCCGCAAGTCCGTGATTTCCTGACGAAGGCTGGTGAGGTGTTCCAAGATGTATGGCATGTATCGATCATACCGCAGAATCCGCGCCTCGCGGCTTTATTAATCGGTTCTAGTCATAAAATTGCTGCCAAACTGGGAGCAAACCCGCGTCCCAAGCGGGGTCTGAGGCGGTGGGTTTAGCTCGCGGAAGCGGCGGCGGCTTGGGCTTTCTGCAGCAAGCGCCGGGCTTGGGAGATCAGGTCGGCGACTTCGAAGGGCTTGACGAGGTAAGGTACGTTGTTTTCCTGCAGGAAAGCGCGCTCGTTGCTTTGCTCGACTCCATGGGAGAAGGTGAAGAGCACGTGCTTTTCCATGGTCGAGCAGTTTTGCTGAAGCCAAAGGAAAGCTTCTCTCGCGTTCCAATCGGCGGGCATTTTTCCATTCATAATCAGCGCGTCGAACGGTTCAGAAAGGAGACGGATTTTGACATCCTCACTCTTGGTTGCGGTGACTACTTCGGCCCCGGCGCCCATGAGGACGTCGCGCTCGAACTCGAGCACGGCTTCTTCGTCCTCCAGCAAAAGCACCCGGCCCTGAATCGCACCTTCACGCTTGGGAGCCGCAACGACGACCGGTTCGAGGGGCGCGGTAGCTGCGGCAGCCATTGGCAGGCGGACTTCGATGACCGCTCCACCCTCGGTGGCATTGTGCGCGGTAATATCGCCGCCATGCTCTTTCACGATGCCGTAGCAGATGCTCAGACCTAGCCCGGTTCCCTTACCAACATTCTTGGTGGTGTAGAACGGATCGAAAATTCTCTTGGGATCTTTGATGCCGGGGCCGTCGTCGGCAAACTGGGCGCACACGTCGCCGTTCTCGCAGTAGACGCGAATCTTGAGTCTGCCGGAGCGACCGGTCTCAAGAACGGCATCGACGGCGTTGTTGATGATGTTTAGAAACACCTGCTCGATCTGGTGCGGGTCGGCAACGACCAGGGCAGGCTCCGGACCAAGATCTTTTTCAACCGCGATGTTGTTTACCTTGAGATCGTAGTCGCGCAGGGCTAGAGTTTCATCCATGACCTTGCGGATATCGACCTCGGAGCGCTCCGGTTTTCGTTGGCGGGCAAAGGAAAGCAGATTCTGCACCACGCGATGGGTGCGCTGCGCCTGCTTAAAGAGCTTCGCGACGAAATCCTGAGCGCGCTCGTTCAGGCCTTCACTCTCGAGCAGTTGAGCGTAGCCTAGAATTGCGGTGAGAGGATTGTTGAGTTCGTGGGCTACTCCGGCGATGAGCTGGCCGACGGCGGACATCTTCTCACTCTGTAAGAGCTGCTCCTGAGTGCGCCGGAGATCTTCATAAGCCTTGCAGGTCTCTTCGTAGAGACGGACTTTCTCGATTGTGGTAGCCAACTGACGGCTGATCGCGACCAGCAGGTTTTCTTCGCCGGTGGAATATTCGTGCAGGGCATGGCTGCCGAGGCCCATGATTCCGATGGGAGAATCCTTGCCCCAGAAAAGCACCCACATCCAGGAGCCATCGTCGCCCGAGCGGATGAAATCGGCGACTGCGCCGGTCAGATGCGGCAGGTACTCGGCGGTGATCACTTCTGCGCGTGACCGCATGACGAGATCGCCAAAGCCCTCCGCAAAACTAATCTCCGCAGGGCGCGACTTGTCGCGGCTGCGCGGTCCCCAGGCAGCACGGCGGCGGTAGGTAGGCGCATCGGAATCGGAAAGATACACCGCTCCGCTTTCGGCACCGAAAAGCGAAACAACCTGGCGTAAGGTCAGGTTCAGAATTTCATCGAGATCGAAGGACTGCGTGGCCACTACTGCCATCGCGTTCAAGGCATTCAATTCGCGGTTGCGGCGGCGCATCTCATCTTCAGCGCGGCGCTTCTCGGTCACGTCCAGAACAAAGCCCTGATAGCGATCGACTTGTCCGGAGGCGTCGCGCGTGGCAAAGCTGCTCTCGGCGGCGAGCAGCAGGGTGCCGTTCTTTCGCCGCATGGTCACTTCGAAATTGCGCACATAATTCTGGCGCTCGATATCTCTGTGGAAAGCGTCGCGCTGGCCGGCGTCGACACGAATGTCTTCGTCGAGGTTTAAGGCCAGCAACTCTTCGCGCCGTTCATAGCCTAGCATATGGACGAAAGCATCGTTGCAATCGAGCAAACGTCCGCGAGGCGTCGCCACGTACACGCCTTCCTGCACTTGATCGAACAGCAGGCGGTATTTCTCTTCAGCAGAGCGGCGCTCGGTTACATCGCGAACAATGTGGATGGTCCCTTTTTTAGGACTTCCCTGCTCGCTGTAAGAAGAAGTCGATACCGTCGAAAAGCCGCCGAAGCACGGGTCGGCACCTTCGGTGATGGCTTCGCTTCCGCGCGCGCAGTAAGGGCAGCCAGTCCACTCGCCAAGGCCATGGGGCAAAACGGATTCACAAGTGCTGCCGATCACATCTGCAGCGGATTGGCCAACGTTTTCGAGCAAAACCTGATTGGCTTTGATGATGCGGAAATCGGCATCGTGAGCCAGAATGATGTCATGCACCGAGTCGAAAGTATTTCTCCACTGGCGCTGCGAGCGCAGGGATTGCTCCTGCAGACGGAAGTTCTCGATCGCGATTCCTAATTGGCGTCCGCAGGTTGCCAGGAATTCGAGCTCCTCGGGAATGAGTTTCCGCTGAGTTGTCGAGCCTAGAAGTACCAGACCAATGGGATCCTTCTTGCCGAGCACCGGAACCATCATCAGGTGACGAAGCTTCTCAGACTTGAGCAGTTCCGCATCTTCCGGGTTGGTTTCGTCTTGACGCCTTTGTGCTGCCCAGGGAGAGCCCCGTTCGAGCATCTGCGAGATGCTCTCGGTAAGCGAAACCATCCCAGCCTCGCGGAGGAAATCCTGCGAAACCCCTACGGCTTGAGTCGCGACCAGGTGGCCGCCCTCGATCAAGCGGAACCAGGCTGCCTTGCTTTGAGTCAGGTACCGGAGTTCGTCGAGCACGGCTTGCATCATCTCGCCCTGCTGTTGAGCCTTGACGAAATTGGAGGTGACGGACTGCAGCGCGGCTAACCGGCGTGCCTCTGCGCGAGCGTCCGCGAACAAGACGAGGAGCATGCTCACGCCCAGCAACGCATCGAGCACGGCAAAGGCTGCGGACGGGATTTGATCGGTAAAGGGATGCCAAGTCACGTGCTGCAGCGGCAGAGACAATGCCAGGAGCCACGCGCCAAGTTCCCAGCGGCCACGGCGGGCGCGCACCAGAGAAATTGCCGCGCTCAGAAGAACAATCCGGTAAGTGACTTCAAGAAGACCACGCAGGCCTGGAACATCAGACCAGAGCAGTGCCCGGGCTCCGGCAAAGCCAGCAAGACCGACCGTGACGGCGGCGAGGGGTCCGAGAAGATTCTTTCCCCGAGTGTAGATAAAGACCGCACCCGCTAAAAAGCCGACCGCGAGCAAAAAGGAAGCTTGCTCGGCCACCGGAACATAGCGATCGGAAATCCGCAACGCGCTGCCGTGCGATGCGACTAGACGCGAACTCGCCAGAAGCGCCCATCCCGCGGTCCATAGCATGAGATAGCGTTGGCGGAAGGCGCAGAGGACCACTACGGAAATTGCCAGCAAAATAAGCAGCGCCCACTCCCCCGGCTTCAGACCGGCGAGGGCAGGGCGTGCGGCGGTGATCCAAAGCGACCAGAGGTTGGCGGTCATCTTAAATTAGTGAATTGTTAGGCGCGCAATACGGACGTGACCGTGCCTCACCACTGAATATCACGCTTTGCCCCGATTCGTGTCCTGTTTCCGGACCCGGATGGTTACTTTCGGTATCTCACAGCTGGCGTAAAATCGCCGATAGTGTCTTGAGACACATATGCCCGACCGCATACTCGTAGTGGACGACGAAGAGGCGATTCGCGAGATCGTCTCCGCCATACTCGCGGCAGCCGGTTATACCTGCAAGCACGCGGGTTCCGGCATGGAAGCGCTGGCGCTTCTCAATTCCGGCGAGCAGTTCGAGCTCATGCTTTCCGATCTGATGATGGCCGACCTGGACGGCATCGGACTGCTGGAACGGTCTAAAGAGAAGTTTCCAGATATGCCGGTTGTGATGGTCACGGCCGTGCACGATATTTCCGTCGCGCTCGCGGCCATCAGCAACGGCGCCTACGACTACCTGCTTAAACCCTTCGAGCGCGAACAATTGCTCAAGTCTGTGGCGCGGGCGCTTGAGCATCGACGTCTCAAGCTGGAAAACCGCGAGTACCAAACCAATTTAGAGTCTCTGGTAAAAGATCGAACGGCTCAACTCCAGAACGCAATGACGGAGTTAGAGCGCTCTTATGACATCACTCTGCAAGCGCTGGGAGACGCGCTCGACCTCAAGGACGCGGAAACCGAAGGGCACTCGAGGCGCGTCACCGCTTTCACCATGGCGATCGCAAAAGCGATGGGCGTTCCGCGCGAGCAGATCGACGTGATCGCTCGGGGCGCTTTTCTGCATGACATCGGCAAGATGGCGATTCCGGACAATATTTTGCTCAAGCCGGGAAAGCTGGACGACAAGGAAAGAGAGATCATGCGCGAGCATTGCTTTCACGGATACCAGATGCTCAAGAAGATCCCATTCCTTACCGAAGCCTGCGAAATTGTTTATTCGCACCAGGAGCACTTCGACGGATCCGGATATCCGCGAGGCCTGCGTGGGAATGAGATTCCGCTGGGGGCGCGCATCTTTTCCGTTGCCGACACCCTCGATGCGATCATTTCGAATCGCCCCTATCGTCCGGCGAGAACTCTCGAAGAGGCCCGCAAAGAGATCAAAGCCTGGACTGGCCGCCAGTTTGACCCCGAGGTGGTTGATGTGTTCCTGAAGATGCCCGACGATATCTTCGAAGAGCTCCGCCGCCAGATTAATGCGCAGGGGCCATTCAGCTATTCCGTTAGCGCAAAGAGCGGTTTGTAACCCATCTTTGATCTGACTGCCGGATCGTTATCTCTTCTCGGGCACAATTAAACTACCCTCACGAAGCTGCAATATAAGGCCATTGGTGCGTTCTTCCTGGTGGCAGCTTATTCCGTCCGACTTACAATTGGGGGAAGCTGACCTCTAGTTCGATGATTGTGCAGGAGGCATCATGAAATTCGCGGTTTGTTTCGTCATCACTTCGCTAGTTGCAGGTATGTGCCTGGCGCAGGAGCATCCCAGCGTTAGCGCCCAGCCCAACTCGGTTTACGTAGGCGCCGATGGAAAATTCGAAACGGCTCCGGACACGGCGCTCATCCAGTTCAATATTTCCGCGCAGGATGAAACGGCGCAAGCCGCCTACCAGCGTGCATCGAAGGCTGCCGAGCAGGTGCGAGAAGTTTTGCGCGCAAATGGCATCGAACCCAAAGCGGCCAACATTGGATTCTTTTCGATTCAGCCGATGTATGACTGGAAAGATCGCAAGCAGAAAGTGATCGCTTATCGGGTCACGACCAACGTCACTCTCAAGTTGAAGGAGTTTTCAAAGATAGGACCGATCACGCAGCAACTGGCGGAAGCCAACGTCAGCGAGAGTCAGACGCTGAACTATACGCTGGAAAATATTGACGAGGCGAAAAACAAGGCTGTGGAGGACGCCTACCGCCGCGCCCGAAGCTCGGCTGACAGCCTTGCGCACGCCAGCGGGCGTACCGTTGGCGACCTCTCATACGCATCGGTCGATACTTTTGAAAATCAGCGCGTGCCGGTTCCGCACATGGCTCGGGCTATGGCATCGATGGCCAACGCCGCGCCCGCTCCCACGGAGGAGTTCACGCCGCAAGACGTGACAGTGACTGCGCATGTGAATGCGGTTTTCACTTTGAAGTAGTTAGAACCGGGCGGGGCGGTGCGAAAACCGCATCCCCTCAAGGCCACAGCCTAAGGGTTTGCCTTTGCGACCGAGATGCGGCTCGTATCCACGGTGATCGGACGCTGAATTTCCATCTCGATCGAGGTTCCCACATCGAGCCTCACATCGTTGCCGCGCTTCAGTAACGCCCAGCCAATTCCGGCGGCAGCACCGGCTCCGGCTCCAATGCGCGCACCGTTCAGGCCGCCAGCAAGGCCGCCAGCCAGTGCACCGCCTGAGCCACCGTAGACTCCGCCTTTGGCTGCATCTTCAATTTTCTTGCCAGTATCTTTATCTTGCTGAATCGTGCCTTCTTCGTCTTTCACCGATTTGTTGTCCGCGCCCGGAGTGTTCTCAACCGAACCCGGCAGCATCACGGTGTATCCGCTGGGATAAATCATCGAGGTAAAGTGCATCAGAATTTCCGCACGCCCCTTCAACCTTCCACCGCGCTCGACGTGCGAAATGGTTCCCTGAATGTAGGAACCGGCCGGAACGATGACGCGATTGTCGATCACGAATGGAAATGCGGTTTCGGCATAGACGGCATCGCCTTCGCGGGCATTTTTCGTGGAGATGGCTTGTTTTAGAGAGAGAGGGATCTTGGTTCCGGCAGGAATCGTAACTGAGTTGGGGTCGACCGGAGTTTGGGGGGAGGCTGCGGAGGTTAAAATCGGGTTAGGCTGGTTCGTCGAATTTGTCGCCGGAGTGGAAGACTCCTGGGCACTGGCGACTCCGCAGGCTAACACGATCATACATAGGACGCGCATTCCCACACCTCAAAGGCGAAACGTCGCCCGGCCATTGATCAGGCCGAGAATACCATGCAATCCACAGCTAGGATGCGTCTTTCTCACAACCGGGTGCCCACAGGCGGAATTTTGGGGCGACAGCAAGCCCTCAGTGGATAACAACCTAATAGATCAAATACTTCTTCCGGACCAGCGCGAATTTCTCTAAGTCCTCTTGCCAATCCTGCGCGATGCGGCGCGGATCGCGACCGGCCAGCAGTGCGTCGAACGCAGTTTGATTTACCAGCAGTTCGGGCAGGCGGTCGATCTTGTAGTCTGCCGGATACAGCTTTCTTAAGGCCGCGGCTAGTTCGATTCCCAATTCCGGAGCATCGAGCGCGTTGCGCTCGGTCAAAACTACATTGACCCCTTCACATTTCTTTCCGTTATAAACCGCAGAGGCAGGGGTGAAGGTGACGGGCACAAATCTCACACCGGCAATGCCGCGGGCATTCAAGTACGCCGCCAGTTCCCTTCCCTTTATCCAGGGCGCGCCCACCAGTTCGAACGGTGTGTCGGTGCCGCGGCCTACTGAAATATTTGTGCCTTCAATCAACGCGACACCGGGATAAAGCGCCGCTTCGGTTACGCTGCGCAAATTCGGCGATGGACTTATCCACGTCAGCCCGGTGGAATCGAACCAGTCGCCGCGCTGCCATCCTTCCATGGGAACGACAGTGAGCTTGGCGTTGATATTGCGTTCTGAGTTGAACATCTTCGCCAATTCACCCATGGTCATTCCGTGTCGCACAGGAACGGTCCAGTAATTTGTAAAGCTCTCGTGTCCCGCATCCGCGATCGGTCCCTGCACGAACGAACCCGTCACCGGGTTGGGCCGGTCGAGCACGATCAACTCGACTCCAGCCTGCGCCACAGCTTCCAGAAAATACCCCAGCGTAGTTTCGTAGGTAAAAAATGGCGCGCCGGCATCCTGAATGTCGAACACCACGGCGTCGAGCTGCTTCAGCACATCGAGCGACGGACGCCGCGCCGCATCCTTGCCTCCGTAGACGCTGTACACGGTAACGCCGGTAGCATCGTCCTTCGTATCGCTGACGTGCAGCGTATCGAGCGTGCCAGCAATGCCATGCTCAGGGCTGAAAATCGCATCGAGCGAAACCCCCGGAGCCTGAGCGAGCACGTCGATGGTGCGCCGTCCATCGGCGTCGATTCCAGTCTGGTTGGTTACCAGGCCGACGCGTTTTTTGCGATCCGCAATTTGCAGTATGTCGAACTTGTACTCCTCTAAAACATCGATGCCATTCTTCACAGCGCCGTTGCGTGAGTTCATGCGACGAGCCGCGCTTTGCGCTTCGTTGTAGCCTGTGATGCTTTGCCAGCGCAACGCTTCTTTCTCGCTCGCGGTCAGAGGCAGAGCAGCCGCGACTGCGGTCGCCACCTTGGAGCGGAGCGCAATGGCATTTCCGCCGCGAGGATGGACTGCGTTGGTCAGCAAAATGATGTAAGTCTTTGTGGTTGGATCGATCCACAGCGATGTGCCGGTGAAGCCGGTGTGTCCATAACTGCCGATCGGCAACAGATCACCGCGGTTCGAGGAAAAAGGAGAATCGATGTCCCAGCCAAAACCGCGCAGGACGGGTGCTGCTGGTGGCTGCTCCGGCTGCGTCATTTTTTCCACCGACAGTGGGGAAAGAATTCCTCCGCCGCCGTTGAGCAAAGCCTGAGCAAATTTCGCAAGATCATCCGCAGTTGAAAACAGTCCAGCGTGCCCTGCCACGCCGCCCATCCGTCGCGCCGTGGGATCATGCACGACGCCCCGCAACATGTGCTCGTTCTCGTCATACTGGGTGGGGGCGATTTTTTCAATCCAACCACCACGCCGAGCCAGTGGTGGCACAAAACGAGTGTGCGTCATTTTCAGCGGCGAGAAAATGTGGCGCGTCGAATATTCGTCGAGCGCCTCGCCGGAAACCTGCTCGATCAGCGCCCCCAGCACAATAAAATTGATGTCGCTGTAGGAAAATTTTGATCCCGGCGGATCCTGTGGCACCTCCGCAAACGCCATCTGGTAAGCGGTTTGCTTCCCTTCCCATGCGGTCTTCAAATTCATGTCGGGCTCCAAACCCGAATAGTGAGTAAGAAGCTGGCGCACAGTGATGTCTTCTTTCCCGTTCTGCTTAAACTCTGGCAGATACTTTGCGACGGGATCGTTCAGCCGCACTTTGCCGCGTTCCACCAATTGCATCACCGCGGTCGTCGTCACAATCACCTTGGTCAGCGATGCAAGATCGAAGATCGTATCCAGGGTCATCGCTTCGCGGCGCGGCTCAAGCGCCCGCGAACCATAGGCTTTGCGATACATCACCTGGCCGTTGTGGCCAACGATCAGAACGGTGCCGGGAATGTTGCCGTCATGAATAGCCTGTTCGATCACTGCGTCCACAGCGGCGAGATGAACTGCAACCGGTGGGCGTCTTGCATCCACTACACCCGAGGCCGTTAGCGTGGTCGAGAGAATGAGGATGCACACGATCGGAAAGTGGCGAGAGCAAAAGACCCAAGCTCTATTGCGCGGCGAATTTGACTGAGAAGGGATGCTTTGACTCTAACAACTCCAACGGGATGACTCAAGGAACTCAAGGAGGGGGGGATGCTTTCAAATTACCCTTAGCCGAGTCGAGACATCGCCTGTTTGAGACGTGCAGGGCAACTTTAGACCAGATTCTTGCCAAAGAGAGGGGCCAGGCGCTCATGCAAACCCTTAATAGCCTCAAAGAGTTTCTGCAATCCCTCGGTTTCCAAACCGAGTTCGAGCGATTCGAGGTCAATCGTCAAATCCTTCGCGAGCTGAGCTGCGCGACGAACCCGCTCTTCGGACAGCAAACTCAGAACTGTGTACGGATCACGATTTTGCTGCTGCAGCTCGCTCCATTGCTGAACGGCCCATGCGGTCTGGCGAATGCTGTCGACCGCATCACGGAAGTCGCCCAGAACCCGCGGAGCGCAGTCGCCGGAGATTACCAACTGTTCCAGCTTTTGTAGCTCATCCGTGGCTGCTTTCAGCCGTTCGGAGACGTATCGTTATCGTTGAGGGATGTTTCCATAAGACGCTGGTTGCCGAAAATCCCGGGTATTTTCGACTTCAGAGACTCGGCATATCATTCATCGGCGAGGTAGAGCAGGAACTTCAGTTTAGGAGACTTCGTTCCTCGGTTAGCCAATGACGTGGGCTCAGACTGCACTCGAATCACTCTTCGTTAGATAAACTCGGCGCGGCAAATACGCTCTTGCCCTATGATGAGATTGATGGTCACACCAGATCATTCGCCTTTACTGCTCGATGCCTTCGATCATCAAGACGAAGTGTTTGAATCTGCTTTTTCGATTTTGCGCGAAGCGATCGATCAAAGAGCTTTTCCTGGGGCCGCCGTCGCCGTTACTCACCAAGGGCGGTTGGTCGCGCTCAAAGCTCTTGGCCGTTTTACTTATGAACTCAACTCGCCTAGCGTAACGCCTACGACGCTTTTCGATCTCGCATCGGTGACCAAGGTAGTTGCGACAACTGCCATGGCTATGGTTCTCTACGAGTGCGGTTTGCTCGACCTCGACACTCCTGTCACTGCGATCACTCCCGAATTCACTCTTGCAGCGGAAAAGGATTCACGGCGCCGCAACGTGACGCTGCGCATGCTTCTGGCGCACTCCTCTGGCCTGCCAGCTTACGAAAAGCTATTTCTGAAAAACCGGACGCGTGACGAACTTCTCCAGGGTGCGTTCGTTACGCCGCTCGCCGTAGATCCTGGCACTCGCGCCGAATACAGTGACATTGGGTTCATCATCTTAGGCGCTGCGCTGGAACGTCTTGCCGATGAGCCTCTCGACCACTTTTGCCAACGCGAAATCTTCGCCCGGCTCGGCATGTCAAACACGACGTTCAATCCACCACCGAAAATCCGAGCGGCGATTCCGCCTACCGCCGACGATCAAACCTTTCGTCATCGCGTGATTCAGGGCGAGGTCCAGGATGAAAACGCCAGCGTCCTCGGCGGTGTAGCGCCGCACGCCGGACTCTTCGCTCCCGCTGTTGACCTTGCCCGATTCTCCCAATGTATGCTCGATGGCGGACGGCCCATTCTGCGCCCTGAAACTGTGGCGCTGTTCACGCGCCGCGAATGCGCACCCGCAGGAACATCTCGGACGCTCGGCTGGGACACCCCCTCGGCGCCGTCGCAAGCCGGCAAACATTTTTCGGAAAATTCTTTCGGCCACCTCGGCTACACCGGAACTTCTTTCTGGATCGACCCTGAACGTCAACTCTCGATCACTCTATTGACCAATCGCATTTGGCCCGATTGCTCGAATTGGGCCATCAAACAAGTGCGTCCGAGATTTCATGATGCTGTGGTCGAGGCGCTGGAGAAGGTTTGAGTCACGAATCTGGTACGAAGTTTCGGGCGAGATAGCCTCAGCAAGATCGACAACTACTCAATACGGCTAGAATGAACGGGGTTAAGACACCGAGCGGATATAAATCTCGTCCGGCATCTTTTGAGAGGCGAACTGCTTGACATCGAAGCTAAAAGACAAGCCCGTCCTTCACCGACTGCGAACCGAGCAAACGAACGAGGCTAGCCAGGATCTCGACCAGAAGTCTGCGCTCGAGATTGCCCGGCTCATCAATGAGCAAGACTCGACCGTAGCGGCAGCAGTGCGGCGCGCTTTGCCGCAGGTAGCACGGGCTATCGATGCCGTTGCCGGCACACTTCGCCAGGGCGGACGCCTCATTTATGTTGGCGCTGGGACCAGCGGGCGTATCGCCGCGCTGGACGCGTCCGAGTGCCCGCCAACTTTCAATACCGATCCTCGTTCCGTGCAGTTCATCATCGCAGGAGGGCCGAAGGCTCTGGCCTCGGCGACCGAGGCAAGCGAAGACGACGAAAAACTTGGCCGCTCTGAAATGGCACGCCGCAAGCCCGGGAAACACGACGTTGTCCTCGGCATCGCCTCCAGCGGACGCACTCCTTTTACAGTCGCTGCGATCGCAGAAGCGCGGCGCCGGGGCGCGCGCACGATTGCCCTGACCTGCAACCAAGATTCGCCTCTCGAACGCGCGGCTCACTTCGCGATTGTGACACCGGTCGGCCCTGAAGTGCTTGCCGGCTCGTCGCGCATGAAGGCCGGCACAGCGCAGAAAATGGTTTTAAACATGATCTCGACAGGAGCGATGACGCGCCTGGGCTACGTCTACGGCAATCTCATGGTCAACGTTCATCCGAAGAACGAGAAGCTGACGCAGCGGGCAGTCGCAATTCTGCAGCGCGCGTTGCAAGTTGACCAGGAAACCGCACGCCACACTTTGCAGGCCTCGGGGAATCGCACTCCGGTCGCGATGGTTATGTTGGCTGCCGAGGTCACCCGTGCGGAAGCGGTAGCTGCGCTGAAGAAATCAAAAGGCAATGTGCGGCGGGCGATTGCTTTGGCAAAACCTAAATAGGAATCAGCATCCACCGCGTCGATTGACCCCTGCGGCACAGTCGTTTACCTTGGGGATGCCGTTTCCGCTTCGCGTTGCGAGGGCCGCGGCGCGAGGCTTCTCCCCTTCATGGATAAAAAGCGCATCGTGGCCAGTGCGATCGTGTTCTTCATTCTGGCCGTTCTGGTTTACCTGCAATACCGGCACTGGCAGACGTTTGACTGGGGCACATTCTGGGCGCAGACCCATCTCATCCGGAAGCGCCACGTATTCCACGCAGTTGCGCTGATCTACATCGCGTACGTTTTGCGGGCGTTGCGCTGGAAGATTTTTCTGCAGCCGGTGCGCCCGAAGGCAAAGCTGTGGGAGATGGTTTCGCCAACATTGATCGGCTTTACAGGGCTGGCGCTGTTAGGGCGCGCTGGAGAATTTATCCGTCCGTACTTGATCGCGCGACGAACTGATCTTCCTTTTTCTTCGCAGGTGGCGGTGTGGGCGGTGGAACGAATTTTTGATATCGGGGCGTTCACTGTGCTGATGGTGCTCGCGATTTTTCTGCCAAGCGCGCTGCCGGCGATTCCTCATCCTGAGTACTACTTGCGCTTTCGTGAAGGCGGGTTTTTGCTGATCGGCCTTGTATTGGTAGCGACAGTGGTTGCAATCGTGATTCGGCGCAGTGGAGACGCGGTGGCACGATGGGTGGAATTGCGGTTCGGACATTTGTCTTCAAACTTTGGCCACCGGCTGGCGCAGAAGGTGCGCGAATTCGGCCTTGGCCTGGATACGATTTCCGGGCCTGTGTCGCTGTTGATGCTGAGCCTGGTTTCGGTGGGCATGTGGTACATCATCGCATTGGCTTATCAGGAGACGACGCATTCTTACGGCATGGCCGCGCTCGATATTCCGGTCTCGCAGATTTTGATTCTGATGGGTGCGAGCATGGTGGGATCGATGCTGCAGTTGCCGGCTGTGGGCGGCGGTTCGCAAATGGCGACGATCGCGGCACTTTCGAGCGTGTTCGATGTGCCTCCGGAGATGGCCGCGAGTTGCGGGATTCTGCTGTGGCTGGTGACGTTTGCGGCGGTGGTTCCGCTCGGGCTGTTGTTGGCGCATCACGAGAGACTTTCGTTGCGAAAGTTGTCGGAAGAGAGTCATCGCGCTGAAGAAACTGAGATCAAAGGTCCACTTAGTTAATAAATTCTTATCTATTACTTAGGTGCGTGCTGCGACTCTCTGCCGCTACGCCCTGTTACAATTTCTTGTAAATCCTAAAACACTATTTCCCAGGCAGTATTCGGTTCGATCAGCACTATGAAATGCCCATTCTGTGGATTTGCAAACGACAAGGTAGTCGATTCGCGAGAGAGTAAGGAAGCGGAGTCGATCCGGCGGCGGCGCGAGTGCCTAAAGTGCGCGAAGCGCTTCACGACTTATGAGCGGATCGATGAAATTCCCTACATGGTAGTGAAGAAAGATGGGCGGAGGGAAAAGTTCGACCGGCAGAAAGTGCTGAACGGATTGCTGCGGGCCTGCGAGAAGCGGCCGGTGCCGATCAGCAAGCTGGAACAGATTGTGAACGAGGCTGAGTCTTTTGTAATTGAGTCGCAAGAACGCGAACGCAAAACCAGCGAACTTGGCGAGCTCATCATGAACCGGTTGCGGCGTTACGACAAAGTGGCGTATGTGCGGTTTGCGTCCGTGTATCTCGACTTCAAGGACGTGAAAGAGTTCATGGATGAGCTGAGAGACTTAATGAAAGCCAAGGAATCGCCGGAAGTGCGGAAAAAGAGTGGTTAGCGGGATCCACTGAAAGGCAGTCATGAGTCACAAAGTTACGCTGATACCGGGCGATGGCATTGGGCCGGAAGTAGCGCAGGCCACGGTGCGAATTCTGGAAGCGACGGGGGTGAAGTTCGAATGGGAAACCTTCGCGGTCGGCGCACAGGCCTATGCTGATTCTGGCGAATACATACCCAAGGAACTGATCGAGTCGATCGAGCGCACGCGGGTGGGGTTGAAGGGGCCGGTGACTACGCCCGTGGGTGGCGGGTTTCCCAGCATCAACGTCGCTTTGCGCAAAAAATTTGAGTTGTATGCCAACTTCCGTCCCATTCGAAACTTGCCGCATGTTGCGACGCGCTATCCAGATGTTGACCTCATCATCGTACGCGAGAACACCGAGAGCCTTTACTCGGGCCTGGAACACGAGGTTGTGCCGGGTGTAGTGGAAAGCTTAAAGATAATCACGGAAAAAGCTTCTACTCGCATCGCGCGATTCGCCTTCGAATACGCCCGCAAGAATCAGCGAAAGAAAATCCATGCCATCCACAAAGCCAACATCATGAAGCTTTCGGATGGCCTGTTTTTACGCTGCAGCCGTACCGTTGCAAAAGAATATCCGGAAATTACTTACGGCGAGCACATCGTCGATAACACTTGCATGCAGCTGGTCATGAACCCGTATCAATACGACATGCTGGTGATGGAAAATCTTTACGGCGATATTATTTCCGACTTGTGCGCAGCCTTTGTTGGCGGACTGGGATTTGTGCCGAGCGCCAATCTGGGCGATCACTGTGCGATCTTCGAGGCAGTGCATGGGTCGGCTCCGGATATTGCTGGCAAGAATGTGGCAAACCCCACTGCGCTGCTGCGATCGTCCCTGCTAATGCTGAGGCATCTGAACGAGCATGAAGCCTCCACGCAGATTCGCAATGCTTTGGAAAGAGTTTACCGGCATCCGGAGAAGCTGACGCGCGATGTTGGAGGAAAGGCCGGGACCTCCGAGTTTGCGGACGCCGTGATTGAGGAAATGGAAAAAGCAAAAGTTGCCGAGCCCGCGGCATCTCACTAGAGCGTCCAATATAGACTGTGTGCAGGAGACAACTCTCTTTTGAAGAGTTCAGGCTTGGGGCCTGGGAGCCTCACCCGTCAATGAGGCAGAAAGGTAAATATGAAACAAAGATTACTCTCGGGTGTAATCGGTGGCTTAACATGTATGTTTCTTTTTGCTGGCTCGGCAGCGGCGCAAGGCGGAACCTTGGTTGCTGCGGAGTATGGCGCGGGGAATCGCCGTGTGGATGTGACGCCGCAGGTACGCTCCTTCTTGCACGACGGAATTCTGGATTTCGATCTTAGCAATCAAACTCTTGGCGTGGATCCGGTGCACGGCCATACCAAAGAGCTTTTCATCCGGGTACAGCACTGGGATCGCGGGGTAGAAGAATTTGCTTTCCGGGAAGGAACGCATGTCAGGCTGGAATTGGATCCTGACCGGGGATACGAATGGCACGATCGCGAATTTCACATTATGCGCGCGTACTACGGCGGCGCCGGACACTTCATGAATGTCACGGAGTTGTTGCGGAGCATGAAGCACGATGGCAGACTCTTTGTTGTGGTCGATAATCGCAGCATGGGTGGCGATCCCGATCCGGAAGCTCACAAAGTGCTGCGCGTGCTTTACTGGCATGATGGCGAGCGCAGGCAAATTGTGGTGCCGGAGCACGCTGAATTACGACTGCCGTAATTGCGGGTAAGAATTTGGCAAAACCCAACCGCTGCGGCGGTCGGCGCTACTCATGCCGAGGCATTTTGAACGAACATGAAGCCTCCCGACTCATGAATGCGGCGCCGACCGCCATGCGGAATTTCTGGCTGAAGCTGGCTTTAGGACTCGCTCTGGCTGCTTCTCTTGCGCAGACTGCGCCCGCACAGTCTCTTAAGGTCACCCTGCTCGGCACCGGCAACCCACGTCCTTCGATGGAGCGCTTTGGTCCCAGCATTCTGGTCGAGGCGGGGCAGGAGAAATTGCTCTTCGATTGCGGCCGTGGTGCTCTGCAACGGCTTTACCAAGTCAAGGTCGAACAGATCGACGGCTTGTTCTTAACTCATCTGCACTCCGATCACATCGTGGGGATTCCCGATCTCTGGCTCACCAGTTGGATCATGGGACGCAAAATTCCGCTTCGCGTGTGGGGGCCAGTGGGAACTCGGCGTATGATGTCGCGCCTCGAACAGGCGTATTCCTTCGATATCCACATGCGGCGGGACGTCGATGAGAACCTGCCGCCGCATGGAGTAGAAATTCAAGCGAAGGACATTCACCAGGGCATCGTTTATCAGAACGGAGACCTTAAAGTGACCGCCTTCGAAGTGGATCACGGCCTGCTCAAACCCGCGTTTGGATACCGGATCGATTATGCCGGGCACTCGGTCGTGCTTTCCGGCGACACCCGTTATTCAGAGAACCTGATCCGGTTTGCGCAAGGAACCGATGTGTTGATTCATGAAGTGCTCGATCCCGAAGCCTACAGCAAGCTTGTCAATTCCTATACTCCGGAGCAGCGAGCGCGCGTCATCGCGCACCATGCCACTCCGGATGAGGCCGGCAAAGTATTTACCAAGGTCGCGCCGAAACTCGCGGTCTATTCGCACATCGTCCCTCCGAATGTCCCAAACCTGGTTCTGCACACAAGAAAGACTTACTCTGGCCCACTCGAAGTTGGAGAAGACTTGATGAGCATCGAGATCGGAGAGCGGGTTGAGGTTCGGCGCGCGCAGCATTAATCGAATTTCATTCTTCATTTCTGCATTCCCGTTTGACTTGTTCAGTTTTTTAAGCGGCGTGTCTGCATTCCGCCATTGACTCTGGCCGCAGATGGGAGTAAATTCGCCCGTTCTGGGGTTTCTGGGGGATGACGCGCACAACACGGCGTGTGGGAGTGGTTCTGTTTCAGCTGGGCGGTCCTGACACGCTGGCTGCGATAGAGCCTTTCCTTTTTAATCTCTTCTGCGATCCCGATATCATCGATTTTCCTTTTGCCCGCATCGGACGCCGACCCTTAGCAAAATTAATTTCAACCACGCGCGCACGCAAAGTGCAACATCATTACGCGACGATTGGTGGAGGCTCGCCGATCCGGCGCTTTACTGAGCAGCAGGCGCGAGCTTTGGAGACCGAGTTGGCAAGCTGCGGAGTCGATGCCCGATGTTTTGTGGCGATGCGCTACTGGCATCCCTTTACCAGCAAAGCCATCGCGCAGCTCAAAGCGGCAGAGTGCGATGAGGTGGTGTTGCTGCCTTTGTATCCGCAGTACTCATCGACTACGACCGGCAGCAGTCTGAATGAATGGCGGCGGTTGTTCCACGACGACATGCCCGTACACAACGTCGGCGCCTTTTATCGGCATCCGATGTATTTAGACGCCGTCATCGAAAAAATTGAAGAGGCGCTCGGGCGATTTCCGGTGCCGGAGCGGGCCGAGATTGTTTTCAGCGCACATAGCATCCCCATGTCGGTGATCGCCAAGGGCGACCCTTACCAGCGGCAGATTGAAGAGACAGTGCAGCTTTTGATGGAACGCGGGGGATGGGGCAATCGTCACCGCCTTTGCTACCAGAGCAAGGTGGGCGCAAGCAAATGGCTGCAGCCTTCACTGCACCGAACGCTGCACGATCTGGCGGCGGAAAAGGTGCAGGAGGTTTGCATCGTGCCGGTAGCGTTTGTTTCCGATCATGTGGAGACGCTGGGCGAAATCGACCACGAGGCGCGCGAAGAAGCGCGGCGGCTGGGAATTACGCGGTTCGAGATGAGCGCAGGGTTGAACGACTCTCCAAAATTTATCCGTGCCCTTGGGGAGTTAGTGCGGGAAGCTTTGGGCCGAGATGCTGTTTCGCACACGCGATTTGAGGATGCGGAAATAGGAGCGTCAACATTAGCGACCGCAGGGTAAGCGCGTCCATGATGTTTTAAGAAGTAAGTGCAACATCGTAGGAAGTTGTTCGAGAACATTCTTCGAGAACCAGGTGGTTCGAGAAAAGGAGGGGATCGATGGTTGAAACGGGGGCCGAGAAGCCTAACCCGAATCCTGACCCCGGCAAGCCCGCTGCGACACAGGTAGCGGACGCCACAAAATATGTGGGCACGCCTGCGGTTGGGACCTCGAAGGCTGCCGCTGCCGCGGGACTTTCGTCGTCAGGTCCTTCCAATACGGAGGTCGACCAACGACGACGCCGGCTGGTGTGGGTCTCAGTTACCGCATTCCTAACCGCATGGTTCCTCGCTTTTTTTCGATTCTTTCTTCCCCGCACTCTTTTCGAACCGAATACCGTTTTCAAAATCGGCTATCCCTCGGAGTTCGCCCTGGGGGTTGACACCAAGTTTCAGCAGAAATATCGCATATGGGTTGACCGGACTCCGGATCGCGTTTTCGTTATCTACGCGCGCTGCACTCATTTGGGATGTACGCCAGACTGGAAACCCAGCGAAAACAAATTCAAGTGTCCGTGCCACGGCAGCGGCTATGACAGCGAAGGGATCAATTTCGAAGGACCGGCGCCGCGTCCCATGGACCGCGCTCACGTAGAGCTTGCACCCGATGGGCAGATTATCGTCGATACCTCCAGGCTCTATCAGTGGCCCAAGGGACAGCCGAGTAAATTCAACGATCCAGGAGCATTTTTAACGGGAGTCTAGAAGTTCGGTCTCGGGTCTTGGGTGTCAGGTCTTAGGCAAACCCAAAGACCTAAGACCTGCAACCTAAGACCTTCACTCAGGACTTTTATATGGCTGACGAAAACAACGGCAAGAATGGCAAAGTAGGCTTAGTCGACCGCGTCAAAGAAGATATCCAGGCGATGAAGGTCGACATCCCTGCGAAGGCGAAAGAGCAGATCGAAGGGCTGAAGGATCCGACCAAGACTCAGGTCTACACTTCGATTTTCCGCCACAAACACGACGACACGCCGCGCAACCGGGCGCTGGGCGTGCTGTCGAATGTGTTCCTGCATTTGCATCCTGCAAAGATCAATCGCGATGCGGTGCGCTACAGCTACACATGGGGCATGGGCGGTATTACGTTCTTTCTGTTCATCATCCTCACCTACACCGGTGTGCTGCTGATGTTTTATTACCATCCCAGCAAAGTGCAGGCGTTTCGCGATGTTCTCTACCTCGAGCACGACGTACCCTTCGGAAAGATTCTGCGCAACATGCACCGGTGGGCAGCTCACCTGATGGTGATTGGCGTGTGGCTGCACATGTTCCGCGTATTTCTGACCGGTTCGTATAAGAAGCCGCGCGAATTCAACTGGAACATTGGAGTGTTGCTGCTCGTGTTTACTTTGCTGCTCTCATTCACGGGTTATCTGTTGCCCGACGATCAACTCGGGTTCTGGGCTGTGACCGTCGGCACCAACATGGCGCGGGCAACGCCGCTGCTGGGGCATGAAGGGCCGTTCGGTTCGATGTTGGGCATGACTCCATACAACGACGTGCGCTTCGGCCTGCTCGGCGGATCGATCGTGGATGCAAACGCGTTGCTGCGGTCTTACATCTGGCATTGCATTGGAATTCCGATTGTGGCTTCGATCCTGATGATTGTGCATTTCTGGCGTGTAAGAAAAGATGGCGGGATTTCGGGTCCGGCGCCGGTGATGCTGCAAGCCGAAGCGGATAAGCCGCGAAGAGGGCCGAAGGCGGCGGGTGAGTAGCTTCTGCAAGCGAACAGCAGGTTCCTCACCGGGCTTTCAGCCCCGTTCGGAATGACAAGGATTTGTTTGAGTTATCAAGTTTGAGTTATTCACAAGAGAACTTTTATGGACTGGCGACAACTTTGGGAAATCTGCTCGGCTCCGGACAATGTGCCGATCGTAGGCTTGATTCCATTGCTCGGCTTCTACATTTATCTGGCGTGGAAGCAGGCGCATGCCAACGATGTTCTCATCGAGCAACTCGAAGGCGATGCCGCGCTCGCCAAGACGCATCACCGCAAGACATGGCCGTTCAAGCAAGGCTGGCAGAAGGAAGTACACGTCTGGCCGTTTCTGCTCCGCATTGAATTTCTTGCCGCCATTATCGTGACCATCATTCTGATGGTCTGGTCGATCACGCTGAACGCTCCGCTCGAAGAGCCCGCCAATCCTAACCTGACCATGAATCCTGCAAAGGCCCCGTGGTATTTCCTCGGACTGCAGGAGATGCTCGTTTACTTCGATCCGTGGATCGCCGGCGTGGTGATGCCAACCATGATCATCATCGGCCTCATGGTGATTCCGTACATCGATACCAACCCGTTAGGCAGCGGCTATTACACCTGGAAGCAGCGCAAGTTTTCCATTGGGACGTTCCTGTTCGGCTTCATCATTCTCTGGGTCGCGATGATCATCATTGGGACGTTCATACGCGGCCCTGGCTGGCAGTGGTTCTGGCCGGGGCAGACCTGGGATCACAACCGGCTGATCTATGAGGTGAATCGCGATTTGCCGGATATTTTTGGAATCACGTCGAACATGGCGAAGGCCGTTTTCGGCGCGATCATTGTGGGCGGCTATTACGTACTGGGGGGCTTTCTGGTGTATTCGCTCTTCCGGCGGTATATGGGAAAAGATTTCAAGCGGATGAGCCTGTTGCAGTTCGGCATCACGCAATTTCTTTTGCTGAGCATGGTGGCCTTGCCCCTGAAGATGGGGCTGCGCCTCTTGTGGCACATCAAGTACGTGTGGATTACACCCTGGTTCAATGTGTAGGTTGTCATCTTTTGGATTGTCATCCTGAGCGGAGGCGGCGATTCGCGTCGCGAATCGTTGGCGGAGTCGAAGGACCCCTATAGCCGAGCAACAGTGCTGGGGCTGAGATTCCTCGCTCCGCTCGGAATGACAAACGTTTTCAGACTCGTGAACACTTCCGGAGGAAGCGGTGCCTGAACAACCCAACCTCGAGCAAGACCCGATCACAACTAAGTCGTACGCCGCTTATTACCTGATCGCGATGGTGATTTTGATGGCGACGCTGTTCTGGGCCTTGTGGGATGAGGCGTGGAACCAGCGGCCGTGGAAGGCTCTTCAGGAGAGCTGGAAAGATCGCTACAGCGCTTTTCTTAACACGGCGCGGTCGAAATCGGCAACGTCTGAAAAAGATATCGAACAGAATCCGGACTATGCGGCACTCAAGCAGGCATACGAAAAAGCATATCAGGATTCGAAGGCGCAGGGAGAAGAGGCGCGCAAGAAGCTCGACGATGCCAGCGCTCGATTGCTCGCGGTGCAGAGCGTTTTCACTGACCGCCGCGCTTATGTGAATGCCCTGACCTACGAATACGAAACAACCAAGAGTGCGTCAGACAAGGCGAGCAAACAGAAAGAAATCGATAGTTACAAGAGCGAACAGGCGACGGTCGAGTTTCCTGACGGCAGCAAGAAAAAATATAACTTTCAGCAACTGGAAGAGACTTACAACGAGATTCGGGACGGGCGTACGAAGCTCAGCCTGGAGCTCGGCGACGTTCTGAAACCCGCGACCGCAGCCAAGGCGAAGATGGACGAATACATCGCCGACCATGACGTAGATTTGACTCCGCAACAGATTGACGGTTTGAAGCGGAGGGCGACGGAATGGGATCCGGCGATTGTGCAGATCAATGTTGCCGAAGCTAACATTGTTGACCGCTGCGAGTCGTGCCACATGAACACTCGCGAGCCGTTGAAAATTACCGCGGCCGCGATGTCGTCCAAGGGCGAGAAGAAGCCCGACGAATACGCGGAAGCATTTGTCAGCCATACCGAGCCGGAGCTGTTGCAGATTCACGACCCGGAGAAGTTTGGGTGCTCACCTTGTCATCAGGGAAATGGCCGAGCGACCACGAGCGTTGAGAAGGCGCACGGAAACTACGAGCACTGGCTGTGGCCGCTGTTTCCCAAAGAAAACGCGCAAGCCGGCTGCCAGAATTGTCACGCAGCTGACATGGTATTGGCCAGCGGCGATCAGCAGTGGCAAACCATCAACGACGGAAAAGACCTGTTCCGGCAGCGAGGCTGCATGGGCTGCCACCGCTATGAAGGTTACGACAAAGAGCCCGAGGACCTGAACTCGATCAGCCAGCAGATCAAGCAGACCGAGACGCAGAAGAAAGACAATTTGAAACAGACCGCTTACCTGATGAAGCAGGCTGACGCCGCGGCATCGAACGACGAAGCGAACCAGCTGAACACGCAGGCAGTTGACTTGAGAGTGGCGAACAGCAAGCTGGACGGGCGATTGCAACAACTCGACTTTCAATCGCACAGCTTGATGCAGGACATGAAGAAGGTTGGTCCGAACCTGAAAGATGTCCGGCTGAAGCTCAACAAGAATTGGATTCCGGTGTGGCTCAAGAAGCCGACCGATTTTCGTCCCACGACCAAGATGCCGAACTTCCGCCTGAGCGATCATCAGATTCAGGCGATTTCGGCGTACATCTGGCAATCCGGATTCACCGATGCGCTTCCGCAGCACAAGCCGGGGAATGCGGCGCACGGAAAAGAATTGTTTGAGACTCGCGGATGCATGGCTTGCCACTCGATCGGCGAAGGCGATCAGAAGGAAGGCGGGGTGTTTGCCGCAAATCTGAGCCGCGTCGGCGAAAAGGCGAACTACGATTATCTGGTCCGCTGGGTTCATAATGCGCGCCAGCGGACCCGGCCCTACTGCCCTTACGAAAAGAAAGATATCGGGCCGGAGGATTACGCCAAGAAGGGCCTTCCCTTCCAGTTTGACCTCGATCACAGCCGATGTCCGAATGATGGACACGAACTGCAAGTGCAGAACATGACCGTCATGCCAAGCCTGCGGCTCGCGGAGGAGGACGCGGAGGACATCGCGACCTACTTGCTGACGCAGAAGAAGCAGGAGCCTTCATCCTATCCGGATGCCGCGTTCATGGATGATCCGAATCTGAAAGTTGAGGGCAAGAAGTGGGTGCGGCACTTCGGCTGCTCGGGCTGCCATGAAATTGCCGGCTTCGAGGATGAAGGCCGCATTGGCACGGAGTTGACGTTCGAAGGCAGCAAGCCGATCGAGCGTCTCGACTTCGCGTTGTTCACCGAAGTATCGCAGCGCGGCGGCAAGGACGCCGAACCGATCAAAGACAAAGAAGATCTCGCCCGCTTGCCCGATGGCCCAGCGACAGAGCCATGGTACGACCACAAAGGATTCTTCGAACACAAACTGGCCGAGCCGAATGTTTATGACCAGGAGATGGTGAAGGGCGAAACGGAAGCGCTACGCATGCCGAATGTCCACCTCACCAAGGAGCAAGTGCTCGACCTCACGACTTTCCTGATGGGAAGCGAGGAGACTTCCCTGCCCGCCAGTTATCAATACAAACCGGGCGACGCGCGGCACGATATTCAGGAAGGCTGGTGGATCGTTAAGAAATACAACTGCATGGGTTGCCACCAGTTCATTCCGGGCCAGCGGACGATTCTGATGGGACTGCCGCAGTATCAGGATAATCAAGAACAATTGCCGCCAAAGCTGTTGACAGAGGGTGCGCGCGTCGATCCGGAGTGGCTGCGCAAGTTCTTGTCGAACCCGGCGTTGAGCGCGACGGACACAAACCGCAACGGCGTTCGACCTTACTTGAAGGTGCGCATGCCGACGTTCTCGTTCTCCGATAATGAACTGCGCAAGCTGGTACGCTTCTTCCAGGCATTGTCTCAGCAACCGTTGCCGTACATTCCGGAGCAGGTTCCGGTGCTTACGACAAAAGAAACGGACATGGCGCGGAGCCTGTTCTCCAGCACCGCGGCTCCTTGCCTGAAGTGTCACGCAACGGGCGACGCATCACACGACAAAATTGCCACTGCGCCAAACTTCTTGCTGGCGAAGGAGCGGCTGAAGCCGGATTGGGTTGAGCGCTGGATTACCGATCCGCAGGCAGTGAGCCCGGGAACGTCGATGCCGTCGGGTTTGTTCAAGCAACAGAATAGTCAGTGGGTATTCGCCGGGCCGACCCCACCGTCGTTTGAAGGGTACGCGGGAGATCACAGAAAACTGTTGACCGACTATATCTTCCAGTTAACGCCGGAAGAACAGCGGAAAGTGGCGGCGTCTATGCCACATGCAAAAGCCGCAGTACAAGTAAAGAGCGATCGCAAGCAGGCTGCAGTAGCTTCGCATCCAGCATCGAGCGGCGGTTCGCGGTAGAATTTGCGGTTTGGTTGGCGAGCCAATCAGGTTTAGATTCGGTGGTTAGCAATTTTTGACTCAGTGAGAAAGGGTGACATCATGAATAAGAACGTGAACTTCAGAATTGCCGCCAGCATGTTGGCGTTGTTTGCATTGTTGTATTTGGCCGCATGCAACAAGAAGGAGAACACCGAGCAATCTAGCAACACCATGGCCCCGGCGGCATCGCCAGCGCCGGCGGCGACGCCCATCGACCCCGCGACCGTGGCCACGGTTAGCGGCACGGTGAAGTTCGATGGCACGGCTCCCAAACCGTCGAAGATCGACATGAGCCAGGACCCGGCCTGCAAAGGTGCGAATGAGGCGGAGAACGTTGTGGTGAGCGACGGCGATCTCGCCAATGTCTTCGTTTATGTAAAAGATGGACTCGGCAGCCGTACTTTCGACGTGCCCAAGGATGCTGTTGTCCTCGACCAGAGCGGCTGCAAGTATCATCCTCACGTGCTGGGCGTAATGGCGGGCCAGACCGTGCAGATCAAGAACGACGATCAGACCACGCACAACATTCATCCCACGCCAAAAGACAACCGCGAGTGGAACGAATCGCAGCCACCATCGTCGCCGGCGATTGAAAAGAACTTTGCCCGCGAAGAAATCATGCTGCCGGTGAAGTGCAACCAGCATCCCTGGATGAAGATGTACATAAGCGTGGTGAAAACTCCGTTCTATGCCGTCACCGACAAGTCGGGTAAGTACGAGATCAAGGGTCTGCCTCCGGGGGACTACACGATTGCCTTCGTCCACGAAAAACTGGGCGAGCAGGATCAGAAGGTGACGGTGGCTGCAAAAGAGAGTAAGACCGTGGACCAGAGCTTCAAGGCTGGAGGAGAGTAGCCAACCAGGGGTAGTGTTGTAGGGTGGCTGACGCTCTATGTCGGTTGAGCGGGAGATCCTTCGCTCCGCCTGAAAACCGACTACGCTCAGGATGACAACCGGGAAAGGGTCGAACTGCTCGACTACCAAACCAAGCTTGTCGGCGGGGTAAGATCGTCTTAGAATATGCTGTTGCGGCGCGACCCGACCGAGGCTGGGTTCGGCGTCGCGCTCGCGAAGAAGACGATCTTATTCCAAACCAGCCGGTCAGGGGAATTACTCTGAAAGCCCTTCCAGCACATTACAACCGCGCGCATCACACTTTTGCCGTGTTCACCGCATGCGCGGCATTTGTAGTGATCACGGCCGGAGCGTTGGTCACCAGTAATGACGCGGGGCTGTCGGTGCCCGACTGGCCCACTTCTTTCGGGTATCTGGTGAAGGTGCCGCACTTTGTCGGCGGCGTGCGCTACGAGTGGAGCCACCGCATGGTGGCTGGCACGCTGGGGATGCTCACGCTTGCAATCGCCATCTGGACGCTATTGGTCGAGCATCGCCGCTGGTTGCGATGGCTGGCGATTGGCGCGCTTTGCACCTTTGTCACCCAGGCCACCTTGGGTGGAATGACGGTTCTGTTCTTCCAGCCCCCGTGGCTTTCTACCGCACATGCTACGGTGGCGCAAACGTTTTTTTGTATTGCCGTGGCAATCGCGCTTTTCACCGGCCGCCGGTGGATCGAGGAGCCTTCGCGAGTGGATTTCGATTCGCGACGGCCCAGCCTGTTCACGCTGACCCTTCTTTCCATCTTCTTGTTGTATGTCCAGCTGATTCTCGGGGGGATGTTTCGCCATCATGGCATGAGCTGGTGGCCGCACGTTGTGCACGCAGTGCTGGTGGCGTTCGTGCTGTCCTGGACTGCGATTCGAGCCATTTCCGTTTATTCGGACATTGACGCCGTGCGGCGTCCGGCCATCTTAATGCTCTCGCTCTTGATCACGCAGCTTTGCCTGGGATTTACGGCGTTCCTGACGCGAGTGGCCTGGGGGCGAAACGCGGTGCAGCCCGAGTTGCCGGTGGTGGCCTCGACCGTAGCACATGTGGCTGTGGGAGCGCTGTTGCTGGCGACGACCGTAATTTTGTCGATCCAGGTTTGGCGGCATGTTCCGGTAGCCTTCGAGGAACGTGTACCGCAGGCGCAACGGAATGTTTCAGCCGCATGAACGTCGCCGAGAGTCTTCGATGATCTTGCGGCACTCATCTGTGGCTCTCGATCCGGATGTGTTTTCCTCTTTCAATTCATTGGCATGATGCTGAGCTCGATATCGTCGTAAACTAACACATAGGTTTATCCATAATCGACTTATTCATTCGTTGCACGAAGGACCTGTCTTGGCCTCAAAAGTCTCCGCTTTCGCCGATGCCGCTCCTGAAGTCGCCACGCCGCACGGAGCACTGGTTATTTCGGTGCAGAATCTTGTGCATCGCTATGAGAAGCGCACAGCTCTGAACGGCATTTCGTTCGACGTTGGCTCGGCGGAGTTGTTCGGACTGCTGGGCCCGAACGGCAGCGGCAAGACCACGCTCTTCCGAATCCTTTCTACGTTAATGGTTCCGAGCGGCGGGCATGCGGTTATTATGGGTTGCGATGCGGTGCAGGACCCGGCACGCTTACGGCGGCAGATCGGCGTTGTTTTTCAGGCACAGAGCGTCGACTTGAAGCTGACGGCTTACGAAAATCTTTGGCATCAGGGACATCTGTACGGATTGCGTGGTTCGTCTTTGAAAGACCGCATTCAGGAAATTCTTTCGCGCGTCGGCCTGGCGGACCGTGCCAAAGAGCTAGTTGAAACATTCTCCGGCGGGATGCAGCGGCGCATCGAATTGGCAAAGGGATTGTTGCATCATCCGGGAGTGCTGTTGCTCGATGAACCGACCACCGGACTCGACCCGGGCGCCCGGCGCGATCTGTGGCAGTATCTGCAGATGTTGCGCGACGAGGAGCATGTTTCAGTGCTGGTGACCACGCATCTGATGGAAGAAGCCGAGCGCTGTGACCGCCTGGCCATCATGAATGAAGGTAATCTGGTAGCGCTAGGCACGCCGGCGGAGTTGAAAAGCGAAATCGGCGGCGACGTGGTATTGCTGGATGCGGCCCACGATGCGGGATTGCTGGCCGAGCGCATTCGAGATAGATTTCACGTTGAGACGACGGTTCTCGAAAACCAGGTGCGGGTGGAGCGCCAGGGCGCTCATCGCTTTGTAACTGAAGTCGTGGAAGCTTTTCCTGGAGAGATCGAGGCGCTATCGATCAGCAAGCCAGCGCTCGAAGATGTCTTCATTCGGCGTACCGGACACAAATTCTGGAGCGAAAACGAGAGTAGCGACAACGATAACGAAGCAGCAGTCGGCGGTTCAAAAAACAGTTCAAAAACTCACAGGAGGTGACGTGCGTTCTATGATTCTTGTTCTTTCCCTTGTGCTTGGAATCCTTCCTTTGCTGGGAGTGGCATGGACACTGGCGAACGGAATGATTACCACCGTCGATGGCATGTTTATGATCTTGATCCTGCTCACTCTCGCAGCAGTTTTTTTGCTGAACGCGTACTGGGAAATGCGGGACTCCGGCTTGTTCGGCAAGAAGGCGGCAGCGGCTGCGCCGACTAAATCTGCCGCACCGAAAGCGAGTTAAATTTCGTGGCCACTCAACCCGCCGCATTATCGAGACCAGTCGCTTCCGCTTCAGCGGGGGTTTGGTTGCCAGCGTTCACTCTTTGGTGGCGCGAGATTGTGCGCTTTTACCGGCAAAAGGCGCGCGTGGTTGGCGTGCTGGCGTCGCCACTGGTGTTCTGGGTGGTGATTGGCTCGGGATTCGGTACGTCGTTTCGCACGGGCGCGGGTCAGGCGCAGCAGCATTACATGGATTATTTTTATCCCGGCACGCTGATCATGATCGTGCTGTTCACTTCGATCTTCACCATGATGTCGGTGATCGAGGATCGCAAAGAAGGCTTTTTGCTCTCGGTTTTAGTGGCCCCGGTGCCGCGACCCGCGATCGTGTTGGGCAAGATTCTTGGCGGGACGACGCTTTCCGCGATTCAAGGGATGGTCTTCTTAGTTTTCGCGCCGTTTGCCGGCGTGCATCTTGAAGTGGTTCAGGTTTTGCTGGTGGCGGTGGTGGTGTTTCTGGTTTCGTTTGCGTTGACCGCGCTAGGCTTCGCTATCGCCTGGCCCATGGACTCGACACAGGCGTTCCACGGAATCATCAACCTGTTTCTGATTCCGCTATGGCTCTTGTCAGGCGCGCTGTTTCCGCTCTCCGGCGCCTCGGGATGGATTCGCGCATTGATGTATATGAATCCTCTTACCTACGGCGTCGAGGCTCTGCGAGACTTGCTCTATCCCGGGATGGAAACTCAATTCCCTTTACCCTCTGCAATGGCGACGTTGCTACTGTTCTCGCTGGTAATGTTTGGATTGGCGTTCCTGATGGCAAACCGCCGCACCACGAGGCCAGCGGCGTGATCCCTGAGCAATACGCGTTTTTCCCTGCCCTGATCGCGAGTTTGAATGGCATCAGCGCGATCCTGCTGCTGATTGGGCGATATCTGATTGCGCGTGGAAAACTGGCTGCGCATCGCGCGAGCATGATCGGAGCGGTCGTCGCATCGACGCTGTTTCTGGCATGCTACGTTTATTTCCATGCCCACGTTGGCGACATTCATTTTCTGGGCCAGGGCGTTTGGCGTACGGTTTATTTTTGGCTTTTGATTCCCCACGTCACACTCGCCATCGTAATCGTGCCCATGGTAATCATCACACTGAGCCGTGGGTTGCGGGGCCGCTATGATCGGCATCGCGCCATTGCACGATGGACCTGGCCGCTGTGGATGTATGTCAGCGTGACCGGAGTGCTGGTGTACTTCATGCTGTACCAGTGGTTTCCGCACAGCTGAGAGATTGTTGATTTCTGATTGTTGATTGTTGATTGAAAATCACTATTGATTCAAAATCAGGTCCGATTGGGTTGGTTTTTCAATCAACAATCAGCAATCAGCAATCAACAATTGAGCTTCTAATGTCGATCGTACGCTTGAAAATTGACGTAGCCGGAACCGTCGGCGATGAAGCTTGGCGCGAGATCAAGCAGTTCGACCAGATCCAAAGCGCAGACTTCGGCCCACAGTACGGGAGCAGCGGGCGATGCAATCATGCGCCGGATGCTCCGCACGGCAAAGGCGAATGGATTGGAGCCGAAATTCGCCTGCAGACTCCACTTTTGGCGCAGTATGCAGTTTCGCATTATCTGGAACAGGAGCGCGTGCTCGACGCGGATGTGGTGGAATAGGCTTCTGTTTGTGGTTTTCATAAATCTGAGTTGAGTTTTTCGATATGTCTGCTCATCCAATTCCGGCGCAACCGGCGTCAGAAAACACCGCGCCGACTAAACCTGGCATGTCCCGCACGCAGAAGCTGCTGTTCTTCCTGACCGCGTGGCTGATCTGCCTGATGCCTTTTCTTTTCTGGTGGAACACCTGGTTCGGGCGCAAGCTTTCGGATCAGCAGTTGACCGAATACCTGCACGATACGAAGAAGCCGCGACACATACAGCAAGCGCTGGTACAGGTAGGTGAGCGCATTACACGGCAGGATTCGACTGCGAAACAGTGGTATCCGGAACTGGTGGTTCTGGCCACCGATCCCGTAGAGGAGGTACGCAACACCGACGCGTGGGTAATGGGGCAGGACACATCCGGCGCGGGGTTTCATGAAGCGCTGCTGAAAATGCTTGCCGATCCGTCGCCGATGGTGCGCGGGAATGCGGCGCTGTCGCTGGTGCGGTTTGGAGACGCAACCGGCCGGCCGCAGATCGTGGCATTGCTGCAGCCTGCGCACATCGTTTCTTCGGATTCCGGACGCATCGTCGATTCCGATCGTCCGGGCACCGCGATCCACCAGGGCGGCTTGATAGCAAAGCTGCAGTATGGCAACGGGCAGTCGGCGGAAATTCGCTCTCCGATTCCGGGGCGGATTCGTTCGGTCGCGGGAACCGGTGCGAACGTTGCGGCGGGAGCCGAAGTCGCCGTCGTCGATCCGTCCGCAGAGCAGGTTTGGGAGGCCTTGCGGGCGCTTTACCTGGTCGGCGAGGCTGAAGATATTCCTTCGGTACTTCCCTACGAACGGGAGTTGCCGGATATTTCGAATGACGTAAGGGAGCAGGCAACGATTACGGAACGGGCGATCCGGGATCGGACGAAGTAGGCATTCGTGGTAGAAATGCCCTTAAGAAATGCCTTTACGGCCTGTGCAAGTTAAAGGGATCCTTCGACTCCGGTATGGAATTCGCTTCGCGAATCCCATACCTCCGCTCAGGATGACAGTGGGCTGGGGCTCCGGCTAGTACGACATCGCTCCGACTTCTTTTTCGACCTCGGTCGTTTCCACCATCGCGATGGCATCCCAGGGACAACCATCGAGGAAGCATCCGTCGGGGCCTTTGCTGAGGCATTTTTTGCAGCCGATGCAAAGGATCGGGTCGATCGCGATGCGGCCGAAGGGGGTGCTGTCTTCGTCGGCCACCCAGAACATGCAGTCTTCTACCGGACAGTATTCGACGCAGGCCGGCGAGCCCGCGCAGCCAGTGCAGCATTCGGTAATGACGGCCAGTTCCTTCGGCTTCTTCTTCCGAGGCGTGCTGAGGCCCTTGGACCTCGGTTCGGACTTCATTTCGTCGGGAACCATGCCGACAGCTTTGGTAGCGCCGGGAGCAGGAGGCATGCGGGGATTATAGCGCAGAAGCGGCAGCGGATCGCAGGTTTCGGGTCTCAGGTCTTAGGTCTTAGGCAAACCGGAAACCTAACACCTGAGACCTAAGACCTGCTCTTCCATCCCGGAATGGCAATTCTCTCATTTCTATTGCAGTTGCCCCATTCTTCGTGCGCTTCCTTCTGCTATAGTGAACCCGCAAAGGAGCACCCCATGGCTGGAAAGAGTCTGAACCGGGTTCAACTGATCGGTAATCTGGGCAAGGATCCCGAAATTAAATACACACCGCAGGGCACGCCAGTGGCCAAGCTGACCATCGCCACCAACGAGCGATTCAAAGACAAGGGCGGCGAGTGGCAGGACCGCACCGAGTGGCACAACGTGGTGCTCTGGCAGCGCCTGGCCGAGATTGCGGGCGAGTATCTGAAGAAGGGCGGCAAAGTCTACATCGAAGGCCGGTTGCAAACCCGCTCCTGGGACGACAAGACCAGCGGGCAGAAGAAGTACATGACGGAAGTGGTAGCCAGCGACCTGATCCTGCTAGGCGGCCGCGGCGAAGGCGGCGGCGACTTCAGTGGCAGTTCGCGCGGCGCAGGCGCATCCACCGGCGGTGGCAATAACTTCGATCAGCGCACGCCTGAGCCCGAGCACGCCAATGCCGGGTCAGGGCCGATTACGGATGAGGATATTCCGTTCTAGCTGGCTGCCGAAGGATTTGGGACTGACCATGACCGAACAACTAGCCGACAAGAAATGCGTTCCCTGCCGTGGAGGAGTGCCTCCGCTCAAAGGCAAGGAACTTGAGGCGCTGCACAAAAATGTGCCGCAGTGGAGTGTGGTCGATGAGCACCACATCACTCGCGCCTTTACCTTTCCGGACTTCAAGCAGGCGCTGGAGTTTGTGAATCGCGTGGGAGCGCTGGCTGAGGAGCAGGGGCACCATCCCGACATTCTGCTGAAGTGGGGCAAGGCCGAGATCACGATGTGGACGCACAAGATCGACGGCCTTACCGAAAGCGACTTCATCATGGCCGCGAAAATTGACCGGCTGTCGGGATAGAGCCGGGCTGAAGCCGTATCTTTGAAGACGCTTTACGCGGCCCTTTAGCTGTCCAGTTCCATGACATCCTTTACAAAACGTTCCGGGACATCCTTTACACTCGGCCCGCAGGTGCCGCGGGCGGAGTGGCCATCGTCGAGCGCGGCTGCATGGGGTCCAAC
>Ga0307476_10000100_pt1 | contig 92842 bp, 85 predicted proteins | sample atmos_gasesECM2C_2_FD_203314 | JGI IMG/M metagenome (GOLD analysis project Ga0307476, IMG submission 203314) | Hardwood forest soil microbial communities from Morgan-Monroe State Forest, Indiana, United States - atmos_gasesECM2C_05 | ecosystem: Environmental > Terrestrial > Soil > Temperate... | reverse complement strand
AGGGTTTTTATTTCCTACGGTTTTTTGATTTTCCTACTTTGCGACCGCGGCACGGCTGAAGCCGCGCCCTGATGTGAATCACGAGTTTTGACGTTGGCCTGATACTTTGCCTACGGAATAGTGTTAACACGCCCTAGTGACGCTAACACTCGATGCAGAAGTCAAAATCCCCGCCCCTTCGGCCGCGCTCAGGGCAGGCTCTGTCTCTGCAAAGACGCAGAGACAAGGGCGGGGAAGCCGGGGCGGGCTCCTAGTCGTTGAGGTTCAGCGTCTCTTTTGCATTCTCCACTACCTTGACCCACCTGGGGTCGACTGATGCGCCGTATTCGTCGTGCCAGTTCCACCATTTATACGGCGGAGTCTGGGGATAGCCCTCCGGCGAGTTTTCCCAGTTTTCCTGGCGGCCAAGCGCCGTCATGTCAAGATAGTTCCAGGTGCTTCCCATCGCCTCGTCGCCGCGGTTGTTGATGAAGTAAGTGCGGAACACCTTGTCGCCGTCGTGGATGAACGCGTTTGTGCCATGCCACTCGTGCACGCCGAAGTCGGCGTCGAAGCTGTCCGTGATGGTGTACCACGGCATATTCCAGTCCATTCGGGCCTTCAGGCGCTCGATGTCCGGCTGCGGCGCACGCGAGGCGAACGCTAGCGTGGCGTCGCGGGCGTTCAGATGGGCGAGGTGCGCGACCTGGTCGGCACAGAAAGAGCAGCCGCGGCAAGCATGATCGGGCCAGCCGAACACGCCGGGCTCGAAGAAGGCGCGGTAGACGATCAGCTGACGGCGGCCTTCGAACAAGTCGAGCAGGCTCACTTTGCCCTTCGGCCCCTCGAATTCGTATTTCTTCTCGACGGCCAGCCACGGCATCCGGCGCCGCTCGGCGGCCAGCGCGTCACGGGAGCGGGTGAAGGCCTTTTCTTTTACGAGCAACTGCTGGCGTGCAGCCTCCCACTGCTGGGCTGACACGATTGGGGGTGTTTTCATTGCGAGATGCTCTTTCCGGTTCTCCATGTCTTTCTCTTTACTTATTGCCATCTTAATTCTCCTTCTATTTATCTTTCGTTTTTTGAAGCAGACCACTCACCTTGAAACATTTCCTGAACTCCGCGATGCACACCGCCAGTATTCCCCCGGTCGAGGCGGCTCCGGCGGTTATTGCTGCTGCATTTGCGATGCATACTGGGCACATATTTCCCTCCTTGTTGCTTTCCAATCGCCCGCGGTTCAATGCGGACGGGGCGCTTCTGCGCGTTGCCTTACCTTTTCGTGGATGTAGCTCCAGCCATCCTTCGCCTTTCGATATTCCTCAAGAATCAATCCAAACGACTGGTGCCGAAAGGTGATCAGCGTCACGCCGCCCGATTCCTTCAGCCGATACTGAAGATTCGTCATCACCGGATTCGACATGAATAGCGGCCCGCAAATTTCCAGCAGCGTTGGCTTCTTGATCGCTTGTACCGTGCCCCAGTAGTGGCCGTTGTTATCTTCCAGGTCGCGGTACCATCGGCCGCCCGGCCATGCTTCCAGCTTCATCGGCATTGGTTTGTTCACTTCAGTCTCGTTGTACGGACCAAGTTGATCCAGCAGCGCGGCAAACGTTACCTCGATCGATGCGCGCACCTCAATCTCCTGCTTGATGTGGATCGTTGTGGCTTCCAGTGATAGTGCGGATGAACTCACGGTCCCCTCCTCGTTGGGTTTTTTCTAAGACTATTTTTTCGCTTCACTCTTCGCCTCGGCCTGTTCTTTGATTCGCAGCAACTGGTGCTTCCACAGGTGCTCGAACCTGCTCGTCCATTCGTTCAACGGCCGGATCGCCATGGCATTCACCTTGTAAAGCATCTGTCGACCCTCCCTTCGGGCCTCGACGAGGCCAACATCCTTCAAGACCTTCAGGTGCTTTGAAATGGATGGCTGCTCCATCTCCATGGCGTCCACAATCTCGTTGACCGATCTCTCCTGCATCGCGAGATAGTTCAGAATGTCCCGACGCCGCGGTTCCGCCACTGCATTGAACGCGTCCGATGTAGTCGCCGCCCTCGCCATGTTTTAATTTATATATTCCTATATAGGAATATGTAAAGCGGAAAAACTTGCATTTGCGCCGGCGCCAGCTAACGGGCGATCCCAGCTAGAAGACGAATTTCAATCCAAGTTGGACTTGGCGGGGGGCGAAGGCGGCGTTGGGTTTCAGGAAGCTCTGGGGTTGCTGATAGTAGGCGGGGTACGGGACGCTATTCACGAAAATGGTGTACTGGGTGAAGGTGGTCGCCTCGGCGGTGAGGCCGTCGGTGGTGATGGTGACGCGCTGGTTGTCGTGGTTAAACAGGTTGAAGGAGTCGGCAGTGAACTCGAAACGGTATCCGTGGCCGACGTGGATTTTGCGAACGAGGCGAAGATCGGTCGAGGCATAGTCCGGCCCGGTGAAACCGTTGCGGCTGTAGCCGGGAAGGCGGTCGTTGAGGTCGTTGCCGTCCTGGTTGGGGTCGCCGGAGACAGTTGCATTGACGGGACGCCCACTGCCGGCGGTGACGATGCTGGAAATCTTCCAGTCGTTGAAGACGTGGCCGAGAAGCTGATGTTCGCGATGGAAGGGACGGGGCTCGGCCGAAAAAGCGGCGACAAAGCGCTGGCGCTGGTCGGTGACACTGGGACCGCGCTCAGCATTGGGTTGGTAGGAATTTTGCACGGTTGCGGGAGCGCCGGCGACGAGCGCGTCCTGGCCGTCATCGATGGCGTGAGCGTAGGTGTACGAGAGGCGGAGATAAGTGCCGCGGGCCATCCGGCGATTGATGGAGAGGGTTGCGCCGTTGTATACGCTGGAGGCGGCGCTCTGGAATTCGTCGATCGCGCCGAGTTGCGCGATTGGCCTTCCGAGAGGATTGATGCAGGGCGGGAAGGGGCACGTGAGGGAACGCGTGAACTGCCAGGTGGCGAAGGAATCGACGGTATAGTATCCGCCCTGGAAGATGGAGCCGGTGGAATCGAAGATGGGATAGGTAAGGGCAACTGGCTGCGGAAGATTGACGTCGAGCGCGCGGATGAGATGTTCGCCATGAACGTAGAGATATGAGACTGCGACCGTGGTGTGGCCCGCGACTTCGCGCTCAAGGGTAATGCTGGTCTGCTGCACGCGTGGTGTAACAAAGTTGGGAGCGAAGGCAGAAACGTCGTTCGTGACTCCCTGCGTGAATCCTGACGGAAGATTGCAGACCGGGGCAGCGAGCGGACAGCTTACTAGGGGATTGGGATAAGTAGGGAAGACCTGATGGTCGAAGAAGTTGCTGTTGTTCAGAAAGACCTGGGCGTCGGTGATGCCGTTTTCGGTGGCGATGGCGGAGTTGTAGATTTGTGGAATGCGGACGTAGAACATTCCGTAACCTGCGCGAATGACAAGCGGGTGATTCTTTCCGATGGAATACGCAAGTCCGGCGCGAGGGCCGAAGTTGTACGGTTTGAACGGAACTTTGCCCGAGGGCGGAAAGAGTGGATTGGAAAGTAATCCCGCGGTGGTGAAGGTTTGCAGGTCCCAGCGAACGCCGAGGTTGAGAGCCAAGTGATCGGTGACGCGGATGGTGTCCTGCGCGAAGGCGGCGTAGTCGTTGCTGTTGGGATTGGAAGATGCCGGTCCAAAATTTTGCAGATAGTAGTGCGGGACTTCGTGAGCGTAGGCGCGTAGGGGCGTGAGTGGGAGTCCGGCTTCTTGCGGCTCGAAGGTAAAGGGATCGACCTTAAGCGGATAAAAAAGATATTCGCCATTTTGCTGGCTGGGGAAGTAATCGTAAATCCACGTGATCAGGGAATCGCCACCGAATTTGAAAGAGTGTCGACTACCGTCGAAGCTGAGAGTTTCGGCAAGCTGGGCGCGATGTTCGCGAGTGGCGCGTGGGAGCAGGTCGGAGCGTCCGATGCCGTCGATGATGTCGGGAATCTTGATCAGGGTGTCGTTCGTATTGGTGAAAGACTGGCGAAGGTCGAGCGAGAACTGCGCGCGAAGATGGCTGATGAGGCGCGTGGTGAGGCCTGAAGTGAGAGATGCCGCCCCGGTTTCCGTGGAGACGGTTTCTTCTCCATTGTCAGAGATGGAATCGTAGGTCACGGGGCTAGCGGGATCGAGGAAGACGTTGTTCGATCCCCAGTAGCGAGAGGAATTGAAGCGCAGGGCGAGTTGGTTGCGCGAAGTGAGATTGATATCGAGCTTGGCAAAGGTTGCATTGCCGATTTGCGCCGCGGGATACGCTCCGGCGAGCGAATTAAGCTGGGTGGCTGCCGCGAAGACCAAGGCCTGGTCGGTGGCCTCGTAGTCGCCGGGGGTGAATGGCCCGGTGCCAGCCTGCGGCACGACCTGCGTGGTGCCGTTGAGGAATTCGACTACATCGGGGACGTGGAAATAGTGCTGGTCGAATCCGGCGAAGAAGAAGATTTTGTTTTTCTTGATCGGGCCGCCGATGGTGCCTCCGCCTTGCTGCTGTCGGCTGTGCGGCTTGAAGGTCATGAAGGCGTCGGCCGCACCGAATCCGCTGTCCCGGATGTAATAAAGACCGGTGCCGTGCCAGTGATTGGAGCCAGACTTGGTGACGACGTTCACGACCGCGCCGCCGGCGCGTCCGAGCTCTGCACCGGAAGAGTTCGATGAAACGCGGAACTCCTGGACGACTTCGTTCGAAAACTGGTAAGGAGCGCGATAGAGGCCGCGCGCCTGGGCGAAGAACGCGTTGTTGAAGTCGCCGCCGTCGACCAGAAAACTGTTCTGAAATCCGCGAAGCCCGCCGAAAGAGAGGTCGCCGGTGGTCGAGGAAGTCAGGCTGCGCGGATCCTGCGTGACACCGGGCGAGAGCAGCATGAGATCGGAGAAGCGGCGTCCGTTGAGCGGAAGGTCGGCAATCGCGCGCTCGTCGATCAGGGTAGAGACGGCGCTCGGTTGAGTGTCAACCAGTTTCGGCGCGCCGGAGACGGTGACGTTTTCCTGGGCGCCGGCCACGCTGAGACGAAATTCGAGTTCGGCGGCGGCGCCGATATCGACATGAAGCGGCGGCGAGACTTGCGGCGACATGCCTTGCGCCACGGCGCGGGCGGAGTAATCGCCCGGCGGCATGAGATCGAGGGCGAAGCGGCCTTCGGAGTCGGAAGTCGTGGAATAACGTACGCCGTTCGCGGAGTTAATGGCGACGATGGAAGCCTTCGCGATGCGGCTGCCAGTGGGATCAAGCACCGTGCCGTGAATGGCCCCGGTGGCGGCATCCTGGCTAAACGACAAACGTGCCAGGAATAAGAAGAAGACCAGGTACGCAACGATCAAGACAACAATGAGGGAGGTGCGCGGCATAGGAGTCCCACCTGCAATCGGGATGAGGCTCGGAGGGCGGTCGCGCAACTTTACCGGGAGTTGGGCGGGGCAGTTCTGCGGAACAGTGCCGGGATGCGCATCCTAGACGAGCGCGGCCGGAAAGCTCCTCCGCGGAACAGGGAAACCAGATTTTGTATAGCATGCGCGGGGCGAAGAACGTTGTGACGAAGCGCAGTTCTTTTTGGGAAGAGTGCCGGAGTGGGACTGGGAAAGCTTGATTGGCCGATTCTGGAGTTGCGGAGCAGCGCGTTTCGTTCTTTGAGCATGCGCTGCCCCGTTCTGATCACAATTCAGTTAGTTGATCGCGTTCCGCCAAATCGGCAGACCCGATGCACCTTTGGCTAAAGCGCCCAGGCTGGCGGGTTGAGGAGCGGGCATCGAACGTTCAGAAGCGTCGGCGTTCTCGTCCGGACCTTGGATGACACCAGCCTTAATCGACGCATTGGGTACGTTTTCATATGCGTAGCCGGTCAAGGTCGGGGCGGTGCCGCCAAGGGTCACACGAGCCCAGCCAAAGTGAGTGTTGCCGTTGATCACAAATTTTAGGGCCAGGAATCCGCCCTTGTTGCCTTTCCCCTGCCAGGGGCAACTCATTGTTCCGGGACTCGTGTAATCGCCGGCGACCCCGAACAAGTCGAGTCCACCGGGCACAAAATTCTTGTTTGCAGTAATTTTGTGTCCCTGGGGCACTTCTGCCGCGCATAAAGCTTTGGTGAAACTGGTAATGGCGCCGACCTCATTCGCCTCCTGAGTGGGAGTCACGATGAGAGCGTGCGCGTAAAAGCCGAGCGGAGAGCGATCCTTGGGACGTGGGGCGCGAGCGTCCCCCGAATTGACGACATTGTAGATGTAGAAATCGACCACACCATCGTTGTTAAGATCGATCGGGACGTAAGGACCGTTAACCGTAATGGGCACATTCGCGGGCGTGTAAATAACCTTCGCTTCTGCAGTTGGCGCCAGGGCGAGCAATCCCACGCCGGCTGCGCCGGCAGCAGTCGTATATTGCAGGAGTCCTTTATCTACATTGGAGGCGAGGTTAGAGGCGGGGCGACTTTGAGCTGGAGTCTGATTCTTGGCTTTCATGCTGGATTCTCCGTTGAAACCGATTTGCCCAAGGGGGACGAAGGACGCGAGCGAAGATGGGATCGAACTCTAATGTGTTTTCCGGGAGCTGTCAATGGGAAGAAACTTGCATCCTGTGATATTCATTCTTCATCGTGTTATGTTCAGTTTCCTTCTTCATCAGGCAGCCGGGGCGGGTTTGGGAGTGACAGATGATTCGGACGTTTAAAGGTGTCACGCCGGTAATTCCGGCAACATGTTACGTGGACGACTCGGCGCAGATTATTGGCGACGTGGTGCTGGGCGAGCACGCGTCGGTATGGATGAATGCGGTGGTGCGCGGGGACGTGCACTCGATTCGCATCGGAGCGCATTCGAACGTGCAGGATTGCAGCGTGCTGCACGGGATGAAAGGGCAGTATGGCGTGTTTCTGGGCGAGTACGTCACGGTAGGGCATTCGGTGACGCTGCACGGGTGCGAGATTGGAGACCGCTGCTTGATCGGGATGGGCTCGATTATTCTGAACGGCGCGAAGATTGGCGCGGGCTCGATCATTGCCGCAGGCACGCTGGTTCCAGAGCGGGCTGTAGTGGAACCGGGGTCGTTGTGGATGGGGTCGCCCGGAAAGTTGTTCCGGAAGCTGGGCGAGAAGGATCAGGAAAGCATCATGCGGTATGCGAATAATTACTTGGGATATAAGGAAGAGTATTTGCGGGAGCGGTAGTGGCCAGTACCTGGTACCTGGTACCTAGTAAACCGGTTGTCATCCTGAGCGGAGCAGGGCGGTGCGCGAAGCGCATCGGCTTGCGGAGTCGAAGGACCCCTACCCTGCATGGGCTGCCGATGGGGAGGTCTGGTGTTCGTAATGTGCTTTAAGACGCTACAAGAGTATCGAGGAAACTCCTCGGTAAGCCAAGGGCGGCGGTTGAGATGCAAGGGATCCTTCGACTGCGACTTGCCTCCCGCTTCGCGGAACGCAAGTCTTCGCTCAGGATGACAAAGGCATGAAATGACGATGACAAGTGAAAACTAAATGATTAAAGCTGTCCGAGGAACGCGAGACCTTCTGCCGCCGGAGACGGCGCTGTGGAATTTTGTGGAGTCGGCGGTGCGGGATGTATTTCGCGCCTACAACTTCCAGGAAATTCGCACGCCGATTTTCGAGTTGACGGAATTGTTTGCGCGCGGAGTGGGCGAAGAGACGGACATTGTCGCGAAAGAAATGTATACGTGGGAGGATCGTGGGCGGGCCGAGAGCGATAAGGGGCAATCCCTCACCCTTCGTCCTGAAGCGACGGCTGGGATCGTCCGGGCATACATCGAACACAAGTTGGGAGATCGGGGGCTGAATAAGCTTTACTGTATCGGTCCAATGTTCCGCCGCGAGCGGCCGCAGAAGGGGCGCTACCGGCAGTTCTATCAAATCGACGCTGAAATTATTGGGCCCGCGTCGGCGGGCAGTGAGTCTCCCGCACGCGATGCGGAAGTGCTCGAAATGCTGGCGACTTTGCTGGATCGCCTTGGCATCGCCAACTGGACTCTCGAATTGAATTCTGTCGGCTGTCCCAACGATCGCGCCGCCTTCAATGAGGCGCTGCGCAAGGCTTTGGAGCCGGTCGTCGGGAAGATGTGTGCGGATTGCCAGCGGCGCGCGATGACGAATCCGCTGCGCGTGCTCGACTGCAAAGTGCCGGAGGATCAGCCGATCATCGCGACGCTGCCGCGCATCAGCCAGTTTCTCGACGAGGGATGCCGGAAACATTTTGAAGCGGTGCAGGAAATCCTGAAGGCTGTTGGTGTGCCGTTTGTTTTGAACGACAGGCTCGTGCGCGGGCTCGACTATTACACGCGCACGGCTTTTGAGTTCACGCACGGCGCTCTGGGCGCGCAGAATGCGATTCTGGGCGGTGGGCGCTACGACGGGCTCTCCGAGGCGCTGGGTGGCCCGCCGGCTCCGGGGATTGGGTTCGCGATTGGTGAGGACCGGCTGGTGATGTCGTTGCAGGAATCGGCTTCAGCCGAAGGAATTCTCAAGAAGCCGGACGCGTACGTCGCTCCACTGGGGCAGGGAATGAACGGTGAGGCGGCGCGGTTGGCGCGGGAACTGCGGCGGCACGACCTGGTGGTCGATTTGGGGGATGAGAGCTTCCGGCTGAAGAAATCGTTTGAAGCGGCGACCAAGGCGGGAGCAAAATACATTGTGATCGTGGGCGAGAATGAAGTGAAGGCGGACGCGTTCGCGGTAAAGGATTTGGTGACCGGCGAACAGGTTTCGGTGCCACGCGCGGAATTGCCGGGAAAGATACGAGAATAGAAGATAGGGTGAAATTCCTCGCGGGGCTCATGATGCTGTAGACGGGTAAGGGGTCCTTCGACTACGCATTTGCTTCCGCTCTGCGAAAGCAAATGCTTCGCTCAGGATGACAGTTTGCTTGCAACGGAGATTAGTGCGGGCGATTTCGGGGATAAGTATAGGTAAAATCCAGGAAGATAATCGCGAGGAGACGATCATGAAACGAACTGGAATGATTTGTGTGCTATGGCTGTCGGTCATGGCGGTAGCGGTCGCGCAGACGCAGCCGCCGAAGCCGGGTCCGGAGCTCAAGAAGCTGGATATGTTCACAGGGACGTGGACTCTGGATGGCAGCATGAAGCCGGGGATGATGGGTCCGGGCGGCACGACGACTGAGAACGACAAATGCGAGTGGATGGATGGCGGGTTTTACGTGGTGTGCCACTCGACCTTCAAAATGGAAGGTATGGGCAACGGCGTGGGATTGTCGGTGCTGGGATATTCAACCGACGACAAGGCCTATACCTATCGCGAGTTCAATAGCTTTGGCGAGTTCGACGATTCCAAGGGCAAGGTCGATGGCGATACCTGGACTTGGACGAATGAGGAGAAGATGGGCGGCATGGCCATGAAAGGCCGCTACACCATCAAGGTGACTTCGGCTACCTCGTATAGCTTCATGTACGAAATGTCTGAGGACGGCACGAAGTGGACGACGGTGCTGGACGGCAAGGCAATGAAAAAATAATGCGCCACTGATTGCCGGAGCGCCTCGCTTCGCTCGGCGGGACAGCCGAGGCGGCTGTCCCCACACGAGTACGTGTGTTCTCCAACCGTTTATAATCTCTGGTTCAGCTCTCTTCTGGAAATCTCACTGTAAGGACATACTTTGCTCGATTTTCTAGGCAGTCTACGACGAACTCATATGTGCGGGGCGCTGCGTGCTTCCGATGCGGGCAAGAAAGCCATGCTGATGGGATGGGTGAACCGGCGGCGTGACCATGGCAACCTGCTGTTCGTCGATCTGCGCGACCGTACCGGTGTGACCCAGGTCGTGCTTAACGCCGAGCGCGATGCCGCGGTCCACAAAAAGGCGGAGGTGCTGCGCAATGAGTATGTGATCGCCGTAACCGGCACGGTGAAGCTGCGGGACGCCAACACGATCAACCCGAATATGCCAACCGGTGAAGTGGAACTGGTGGCGGAAGAGCTGCGCATTCTGAACGAGTCGAAGCTGCCGCCGTTCTTGCCGTCCGACACGGCTCTTACCAACGAAGAGACGCGGCTGAAGTATCGCTACATCGATCTGCGGCGCGACGTGATGCAGTTCAACATTGAGTTGCGGCATAAGGTGGCAAAGGCGATTCGCGATTATCTGGCGGAAGCGGGATTTTTTGAGATTGAGACGCCGTTCATGACGCGTTCGACGCCGGAAGGGGCTCGCGATTATCTGGTTCCCAGTCGCGTGCAGCCGGGGACGTTTTATGCGCTGCCGCAATCGCCACAGATGTTCAAGCAGATCCTGATGATCTCCGGCTTCGACAAGTATTTTCAGATCGTGCGCTGCTTCCGCGATGAAGATTTTCGGGCGGACCGACAGGCGGAGTTCACGCAGATCGATTTGGAGATGTCGTATCCGCAGGTGGAGAGCGTGTGGGAGGTGGTCGAGGGATTTTTGACGGCAGCGTTTCATGCGGCTGGATTCGAGATCAAGATGCCGTTCCCCCGCATGGATTATGACGAGGCCATCCGTCTGTATGGCATCGACAAGCCAGACTTGCGCCTGCCTGCCTTCACCGATGTGCGGGAATGTTTTGCGGCGGAGAATCTGCACGAGCTGGCCATCAATCCAAATCTTCCGGTGATTGCGATTCGCACGCCGAAGGTTGGCGAGTTGTCGCGCAAGGAGCGCGATGACATCAAGCCGATATTCAATTCCAAGGGCGGCGCGAAGGTTTTTGAAGACTTCAAGCGCATCGGCAACAAATATCCTGACGCGGCGGCGGCAATTGCGAAAAAGTGTGGTGGCGAGGAAGGCGACCTGATTGTGATCGTGGCCGGATCGGCGCAGGCGGGGCCGCAATCGCCCGTGTCGGAGCAGAGCAAGGTCACTCCGCAGGAACTCGCAATCTACACTTCTGCGGGATTGTTGCGTCTGGCGCTGGCGCAGAAGTATGCCGATCGGCACGGCATTTTCAAGAAGACTGGCGACGCGGCAAAAGATTTCCGATTCCTGTGGGTGACGAACTTTCCCATGTTCGAGTGGGACGAGGGCGACAAGCGCTGGAACGCGGCGCATCATCCTTTTACCTCGCCGCACGAAGAAGATATGGCGAAGCTGGAGACGGGTGTCGAAGCGCTGAACGATCCGCTGTCGACGCTCAGCGCGGTTCGCGCGCTGGCTTACGACGTGGTGCTGAATGGCACAGAGTTGGGTTCAGGTTCGATCCGTATTCACCGCCAGGATGTGCAAAGTAGAATCTTCCGCGCTTTGGGAATGACTGAAGATGAGGCGCGGGCCCGCTTTGGATTTTTTCTCGAAGCGCTGGAGTATGGCACGCCTCCGCATGGCGGTATCGCGCTGGGCCTCGACCGCATCGTGATGATCCTGGCGGGGGCAGAGAGTTTGCGGGAAGTGATTCCATTCCCCAAGACCGCGCGTGCGGTGGATTTGATGGTGGATGCGCCAACGCCGGTAAGCGACGCGCAGCTGAAGGATTTGGGGATACAAGTGAAGAAGAGCTGATTCGGAGTGTGTTGAGCCATGGAGCAGGGCTTCAAGCCCTGCTCCACCTTCTGTGCGTGCACCATCTTTGCCTTCCGCTCCGCCATCTGCGAAACTTGCCTTGGCTGGACGCTAACCACTAGCTACTCAACATGGGCCGCATCCACGTTCTTCCCGAGCACGTTGCCAACAAGATCGCCGCCGGCGAGGTGGTGGAGCGGCCTGCTTCGGTGGTGAAGGAGTTGCTGGAGAACGCGCTCGACGCTGGCGCGACACGGATCAAGATCAACATTGAAGCAGGCGGGAAGAAGCTGATCCAAGTCACCGACAACGGATGCGGCATGGTTCGCGACGATGCCATGCTGGCATTCGAGCGGCACGCGACGTCGAAGATTAAAGACGCCGAGGACTTGCTGAGCGTGGCCACGCTCGGCTTTCGCGGAGAGGCGCTGCCTTCGATTGCGTCGGTGTCGCGATTGCGGCTGGAAACTTGTGCGGCGTCGATGAATGAGCCGGTATCTGGGACGGAAAAATCCCCACCCAAGCCAAAGGACGGCTTGGATGGGGCACCCTTTGTCCCGGAGGCGCCGACTTCGGGAACGATTATTGAAATCAATGGCGGACGAATGGCGCGCGTCGATGAAGCTGGGTTGCCGCAGGGGACCTCGATTACGGTGCGCGATCTCTTCTTTAATATTCCAGCGCGGAAAAAATTCTTAAAGGCGGAGTCGACCGAACTCTCGCATATTGCGTCGCTGGTCACTCACTACGCGCTGGCGCATCCCGAGAAGCATTTCGAGTTGCACTCGATGACGAACGCCATGCTGGTGGCCCCGCCGGTTGCGGGATACAGCGAGCGCGTCTACCAGGTGCTCGGCAAAGAGACGCTCGATCAGTTGATTGCGGTGGCAGCGGTGCAGGCGCTCGAGCGCGTGGGTTTGCCGCAGCCTCCACCGTGGCGAAGACAGGAAGAATCGGACGAGGATGCCGAAGGCGGGCGAGGCGCCCGCCACACGCCGGGCGAGATGCGGCTTCACGGGTTTGTTTCGAAGCCGGAGATTCAGAAACTGAATCGCAATTCGATTTTTGTGTTCGTGAATGGCCGCCTGATTCGCGACCGGCTGGTGCAGCACGGGTTAACGGAGGCTTACCGCAACATCATTCCGCCGTCGGTGTATCCAGTGGTGCTGCTGTTCATGGAACTGCCGCCGGGCGAAGTGGATGTGAACGTCCATCCCTCGAAGACAGAAGTTCGTTTTCGACAGCCGACGGCGGTGCACGATTTTGTGCGCGATGCGGTGCGGGCGGCGCTGATGAAGGCGCGTCCGGCGCCGCAGTTCACGACGGAAATTCGCGCGCATGCGACCGCGAGCGAGGGTTTGACGCCGGGAGCGAGAGAATGGGAACCGCCGTCTGACTTGACTCCGGTGGCAGAAGCACCGGGGCGCGTGCCATATGAAATCACAGGCGGCAATGGGTTTGCGTTGCAGGCGCCGGACTTGCCGCCAGCATCGGCACGGTTGCAGTTCGAGGGCGGGATCGCAGCCGAAGCCAACGCGGCAATTCCTGTGGCGCGCGGAATGGAATCTCGTTTTGCCGAAACAATTCCGGATAACGGTTGTGCCGCTCCGCTCGACACGGGCCAGCTCGACACACAGGAAATCGATCGGGAAAATTCAACGCTCGATTCGCTCGCCACTTTGCGTCCACTGGGACAAATCCGCAATTCATTTATTCTCGCGGTGAATGAAGATGGATTATGGATCATCGATCAGCACGTGGCTCACGAGCGCGTGTTGTTTGAACGCATTTTGAAACAGCGCGCGGCGCAGAAAGTGGAGAGCCAGCGGTTGCTGATGCCAATCGTGCTGGAGCTGTCTCCGGCGCAGCAGGCGGTGTTCGCCGACATTGCCGGCGAATTGCAACACAACGGTTTCGAAGCTGAGCCGTTTGGCGCGCGCAGCGTTGCCGTGAAAGTCGCGCCGGCCGGAGTGGACGCAGCCCAGGTCGAGCATATGCTGCACGAGTTGCTCGACCAGATTTCGCGGGAAGAGCAGTCGTTGAACCTGGAAAAGATTCGCGGGCGCATCGCGGCGTCCATCGCGTGCCATGCCGCGATCAAAGTCAATATGCCACTCAAGCAAAACAAAATGGACTGGCTGCTCTCCGAACTCGCGAAAACCGACCATCCCATGTCGTGTCCGCACGGCCGGCCGGTCGTCCTAAGGTATTCTGTAAAGGATATTCAGAAAGCGTTCAAGAGAATCTGATTTTCATTGTCGATTGATGATTGTTGATTGCCGATTGAAACCCCCGCAGAGTGTGACTTTCAATCAGCAATCAACAATCACAAATCAGCAATCCTTATTCCCAATGACCGAATCCGATCTTCAACAACTGCGGCGCGAGAAGTGGCGGCTGGATGGCAAGCCCATCCGGACGATTGAAGGGGCGCGCAAATTTGTCGAGAGCGTGGGATTCTGCCTGATGTATCCGATGCGCCCGACGATGCCGGTGCCGACGTTTATCGGCGCGTTTGTGGGATCCGACGATCGGCTGCCGACCTGGCAGCATGCCTATTCCGATCCGCGAGCGCTGGAAGCAACCGAACTCATGGTTCGTTTGCTGCGCGAGCGGGCGGCGTATGAGGCGAATCTGTTCGATGAGAACAACGCATTCCTGGTTGCGGCTTCGGCGTTTCCATATTTTTATGCGCTGGTGGGCGAGCGCAATCCTAAACTCGCACCCAAGCAGGGACCGCGCTCGGCTTACTCGCCGCTGGCTTGCGATGCCTTCGAGCTGATTCGCTGCGACGGCCCCATTTCAAAAACAAAACTTCAAGAAGCTCTTGGCGGCAGCGTCTCGCTGGCCGCTCTCGATAAGGCTCTGGGCGAGCTGCTGGCGAAGCTGCGCATCACACGCGTCGACTACAAGGCCACGGAGGGATCGTTCTGGGATGTCCTCTATCGCTGGGCGCCGGATGCGGTTCGCGAAGGCGTAGGTCTGTCCGTGCAGGAAGCACTCTCGGCACTGCTTTCGAAATATCTGGAGTGCGTAGTCGCCGCCGAGCAGAGCGAGCTCGAAACTTTTTTTGGAAACTTTGTGGCGCGGTCGCGCGTGAAGGAAGCCGTGAATGCTCTGCTGTCGGCGCGGGAACTGAGCTTTGTGCATGTGAGTGGAAGATCGATGCTGCAGATCACGCCGGCGAAAGAAGTGGTAACGGTTTCCGCAAGGCCGCAGCGCGCAGCAAAATAGGGGAGTCTTCCTCCTCACTCTTGTGAGTGTTGTGCTGCGAGAGAGAAAAATCTAATTGAGTTTCGCTCGATTCGACAGCCGAAGGCGGCTGTCGCCACACGTTTCTTCACTCTCTCCGTGTACAATCGTCTACTTGCTCAATGACCGACCACTCTGATCCCAACTACTCCGAACGCAAACTGATTATTGCCATTGACGGCCCGGCGGGCGCGGGCAAGAGCACCATCGCATCGCGGCTGGCGCGCAAGCTCGGCTACGTGAATCTGGAGAGCGGCGCGATGTATCGGGCGCTTGCGTTGAAGGCGATTGATAAAGACACGTCGTTTGACGACGAAGCAGCGCTGGTAAAGCTCGCGCAGGAGTCGCGCATTCAGCTCGAACCGACGCGGGGCGGAAACCGCACTCTGCTCGATGGGCAGGATGTGTCGGTGCGCATTCGCGAGCGCGATGTCACCGAGGCTGCATCACGTGTGTCGGTACATCCTGAGGTGCGGGCGTGGATGGTGGCGCGGCAGCGGGAAATGGGCGCGGGCGGCGGCGTGGTGATGGAAGGCCGCGACATTGGCACAAAGGTTTTTCCCGGCGCGGACGTTAAAATTTTTCTCGATGCCGACCCGGTGGTGCGCGAGCAGCGCCGCATGCAACAGCAGAAGATCCAGGGCGATGTCGCAGCCAGCGTCGCGGCCGACTTACGCGAGCGTGACCGGCGCGACCGCACCCGGACTGCGTCTCCGCTCAAGGCTGCGGAGGATGCAGTGGTGATCGATTCAACACAGATGGGCGAAGAAGAAGTGCTGGCACGGGCTGAGAAGTTGGTGACTGAGCAACTTCGTCGCTAAGGAAAAACGGACGTAGCGGCGAAGGTATCCGGGTTCTCTAGGCTCGGGCTGCCGAGGCGCGCCTGATGGAGAGATGGGGAAACGGCCGAACCTTCGGCCGTCCCGATTTTTGTGCAAGCCAGAGATCGCGCTGGACCTGCATCTTGAGCCAAAAGTCGGCGGAGGTTCCCAGGGCCGCCGACAGCCTCAAAGACATCGAGGCCGTGATGCCCGCGTGCCCGTTGAGAATTCGCGAAAGATGAGCTCGTGTGATGCCCAAGCGAGTCGCCGCTTCGGCGACCGTCATTTCTCCAAGATAATCGCGCAGAACTTCTCCGGGATGGGCTGGGTTGAAGATCATTTTTTCTCCGATCAATGGTAGTCCTGATAGTCCACGAGAATCGCGTCTCCATCGTCAAAAGCAAACGTCAATCGCCAGTTGCCGCTCACGGCCACAGACCAATGGCCTTGCAGGCCCCCTTTCAAGGCATGCAAGCCGTTTCCAGGCGCGTCCATATCTTCGGGTCGGCTAGCGACGTTGAGCGCAGTGAGAAGACGCCGGAGCTTGTCCGCATGCTTTGGCTGAATCCCAGACATCGAGCCGGTTTCGGCGAACTTCTTGAGCCCCTTATGCCGATAGCTCAGGATCACACGTATAGTGTACGGTAACAGTATACGGAGCACAATGCTTTTTCGTCTTATGTGTTTGAAGTCTGGCGATGTCGTGGCGAAGCAACCCTTCGACAAGTCGAGAGCGCTCTTAGGACGGCCCGGTGCGATGCGAGAGCTGCTGTCGAGGTGCTAGTTCTCTGTGGGCTCTACTTTTGCTTTCGGTGCGGGCAGCGCTTTGGGCGGTTTTCCGGGCGCGGGTGGGACGGGCGGGGTGGGCGCGCTGGCTGAGGCTTTTCGAATTTCGATACCATCGTGCTCGTTATTGATCACGATATGGGAACTCGCGTTGCCCACGCTTCCAGTTGCTTTTGCTTCGCGGTCTCCGTTTACCACGCTCAACTCCGGGAAGTCAGACTTGATTTCGCCGTCGCGCGTCCGCGCATCGACGTGAAAGCCGGCTTTTTCCGGGATATCCAGTTGCACATCGCCGTTGCGGCTGTCGATCTGCACATTTCCGAGCGAGCGCATGGAGACTGTCACTCCGCCGTTTTCATCCTGCAGGCGCACGTCGCCGGAAACTTCTTCCAGTCGAATCTGTTTTGAGCGCGTTGTCAGGTGAACCGGCCCGGTGACCTGTTCGGCGTGCAGGTCGTCGGAGTCGAGATCGAGATCGCCGTCGATGCGGGAAAACTCCATGTCGGTGCGCGACGACTTGAAGGCTACAGTCTTGCTGATGCGGGCGAGCTTCACGCTCTCCATAAACTCGCCCTCGAGTTGAGCCGCACCCTTGATGTCGGTGACAGAAACCTCATTGAGCCGGCCGCCAATGTGTACGTCGCCGGTGATGTGCTCAACCTTGAGGGAACTTTTCTCGAGATTCAGTTTCACGTTGCCGGCTACGTCTTCCACGGAAACGTCGCCGTGCTGGTTGGAAATATCTATGTCGCCGTCGCGGCCGTTGACTGAGACGTCACCGCGGCGCGAAACAATATGCAACTCCATTTTGCGTGGGATGGAAATATCCAGATCGGTCTGGACAGCGTGATCACCGGCGCCCTGAGTTTTGGCATCGAGGGTCCATGAGGAACCGGCGGGGGTAATCACCGGCTTGGTCTCTCCGTTGTACTTGTCGGCGTCATTCTGGTTGTCCGCGCCGATGCGCTTGCGCACCACGACGGTGATTTTATTGTCGTCGGCAACGTTGATGCGCACCGCGCCGTGATCGTTATTCACGCGCAAACTGGTGACAGTTGGTGGGACGACCTGTTCGAGATGGTCATCGAAGTTGAAAGTTTCGCCGAAGACGCCGTTGAAATCGCTGTCGTCGATGTTCAGGTTGTCGCGAATATCGTTCCAGTGGAAGCGCTCCACGTGAGTGGCGATGAGTCCGAAGAACACGATGAAGATAACCAGAAACACGCCGCCGGCGCCGATGCCGCGAGCCGGCACGCCATCGCGCTGCGCTTGCTGATATTCGATCAGCTTGACGATGCCCCACAGGATCAGAAGCGCGGGCCAGTAGTGGGCAAACAAGATTCCCAGTCGACCCCAGGAAATCATGCGCAGGTTGCCCAGCAGGAAAATGATCCCAAGAACAATCAGCACAATTGGTCCGGCGAAGGAGCGGCGGCGGTGCCGCGGTGGAACGTAAGGCTGAACAGGAGGTTGAACTGGACTAGACATTGCGAGCCTCCCCGGAGGCGGATGGTGTTCCAGGAGATGGTGTTCCAGAATCGGTGACCGGCGGTGGCGGAGGGGCTGACGTTACCGCTGGCGGAGCCGGCGGGAGCGGACCGACGTGCCCAGCAGAAGACGCGCTGCTCTGCAAAAGCTTTATGATGCCGATCACCAGCAGAATTGCGGGCCAGGTACGGTCGAAGCTGACCACGTCAAGGCTCTGCAGTAGGAAAAGCGTACCGATGGTCAGGACCACGGCGGGCCCAATCGCCCTGCGCATTCGGCAACGATCACAAGTGCAGCCGAAGCGGCGGCCCGGGATCAAACCCCACTGCCTGGCGAGCATCCATCCGCCGAAGAAGATCAGGATGAGCGGCCAGAAGCGATCGAGGCCGAACTCGAAGATGTTCATGGTGTGCAGCAGGAAGAGCACACCAAGGCCGATGAGAATGATCGCAACGGCTGGGATGGTTTTAGATTCGCCCCTTTCGCTGGGCGAGCCCATGCTGAATGTCTGCGCCAAACCATAGGGATCGGGAGCGGGTAGTCCAGCTTGAAGAGCATGGGCCGTGCGGACGGCGTCGATGATCTGGTAGACGTAGAAAAACGCGATGCCAAGTCCGAAGATAAAGTCCCAGCGCCCGGCATGATCGCACGCGAAAATCAGCATCGCGAAAATCAGCAGGTGAGCCAGTCCCTTGGCGTACTGCGAGCAGTAAACAGCGCCCACGCCGAAAGGGAAGAATCCAGCAAGAATGCCCGCGACCGCAGGATTGGGCCCCGATCCGGACGATGCCCTCGGGGCTACGCCAGATGCGACCGGCGCGGTGTAAGCCGCTGCTGGAGGTACGAATGCCGCTGCGGGAGGAGCAGTGCCTTCCAGTTTCGCCGCGAGGCACGGCTCGCAGTAGACGACTCCGCGGACGTCGCGGGTGCAGTTGTTGCAAAGTGGCTTGCCGCACGTGCGGCAGAATGCGACTGCGGCAGTATCGTTGTGCGTGGCGCAGTTCATACGAACCTCCTGTATGTGGTCACCGACACTACAGGCCGTTCGACTAAATACGACTCGTCTACAGATGGACCCAGTGGAGCGCTGGCCAGAATAATACGGCTATCGGTCTGGCTGTAGTTGCGCTCCTGCTTCTGCTCGGGCTGTTCGGTTGTGTCGTTCTTGGGATCTTTCTGCTTGGCTGGCGCGGACTCACGAGGTTCGGCGGGTTGGACGCTACGCTTGAGTTCGCGAACCCGTGATTCCAACTCGTAGACGAACCGGATGTTCTCGTAGTACCGCACCACGCGGGCTTGCGTGTTGTAATACGTGTGCCGTATCGCTGCTGGGCGCAAACTCACTGAACGGAGGTCGGCAGGTTTTACGCCGATCACGCTCAGAGCAACCGACAGCGCGAAGAATGCCATGCCAAACGACATGGCGAATCGCGGCTGCCGGACCGTCCCCCAGATGGGTTGGACGGCTTCCGAAACCCAGGCCTGCGCACTTTCCCAGCGAGCGGCAATCCACGAAACACGCGGTTGCGGCGCGGACACGTTCACCCGCAGGCGTTGGGTGTCAACGCCCGTCGTGGATGCCAGAATACTGTTGACCAGACTGACTGGAGGCTCCACCTCCGTGAGTTCCTTCAGCCAGTTGCGGCCCGCCTCGACTTCGGCGAACAGCGGCCCGCACGCCGGACAAGTCCGCGCGTGAGCCTGGAAGCGGTCGAGTCCGACGCCACTCAGAACGCCATCGAGGGCGTCGCTGAGCAGGCTGTCAAACTCAGAGCAAAGCAGCTCGTGACCCTGCATTCCGTTTCTGGTTTGGTCTGGCATCACATCACCTGCCTATAGGTACGTTGTAACAGGCGTGTAAGTTCCGCGCGCCCACGATTTATTCGAGATTTCACAGTCCCCTCCGGAACCTTCAAAACGGTTGCGATTTCGCGATAATCAAAATCTTGTAAGTCCCTTAGAATCACAGCTTCACGAAGCTCTGGCGAGAGCTTCGCCAGGGCCGCGTGAACGGTTTCACCGACCTCCCGGCTGCGTACGCGCTGGTCGGGAGGGGCAGATTGGTCCTGAATTTGCTCACTCAGCGGCTGCGCGTCTTCGTGAGCCGATGAAGTTGCATCGAGCGAGTCGGTGATGCGGTCCTGCTTGGTCTTGCGGAAGTGATCGACCAGCAGGTTGCGGGTGATGGTGGTCACCCAGGTGACGAACGCCCCCTTCGCGGGGTCATAGCTCGCCAGCGTGCGGTACATCTTAATGAAAACTTCCTGGGCGAGATCCTCGGCGTCGTCGGCCGATCCGGCAAAGCGGTAGCAAATGTTATAGATACGCCGGTTGTAGGTCTGGACGATTTCCTCCCAGGCAGCCGCATCGCCGGCAACGCACCGGCGCACCAGCATCGCAACTACCTGGACATCTTCCATTACGAGACCCTGAAAACCCAACCTCTGAATGGAGGGGCCGCCCTTCGCTAATCAAACCTTGTCATTCCGACCGAAGGGAGGAACCTGCTGTTTCCCGCCCGAGGTACAACTCGCCTCACAAGACAGTACGTGAATGTGCTCCCGCAAGTTCGAGATATGTACAGTGTTGAACCCGGCATTGTAGCAGCGAGGAGGCACAACTATGTCCGCGCATGTGCTGAACAAATTTGCAGCATATACTGCTGCTTCCTGGAAGAAGGGAACTCGCGCACATGAAGAAGCTATTTTTCCTGCTTGTGATCTGCCAAGTCGCCTTCGCACAAGACGCTCCGACAAAGCCCGATACCGGCGAACGCCACGAGTTCGTGATCTCGAACTTTCACACCGAGAGCGGCGCAACTCTTCCGGTGGCGCGAATCGAATACGGAACCTACGGTCACTTGAACGCCGCAAAAGACAACGCCGTGCTTCTGCCCTCGCATTACATGGCCGACTATCACGGTTACGAGTGGCTGAGCGGTCCCGGCCACGCGCTAGATACGTCGCAACTCTTTCTCGTGACCACCGAGATGTTTGGCAACGGACACTCTTCCTCTCCCAGCAACACGCCCGAGCCTTTTCATGGCCCGCGCTTTCCGCTGATGACGATTCGCGACAACGTGGAGGCTGCACATCGTCTGCTCACCGAAGAGCTCAAGATTACGCACCTTCGCGCCATCATTGGATTTTCCATGGGAGCGCAACAGGCGTTCCAGTGGGCAGTCAGCTATCCCACGTTTGCCAATCGCATCGCAGCCACCGCAGGTACCGCGAAGACTTATGGACACGGTGTGGTTCGCCTCGAAGGCCAGATTGCCGCGCTCACCGCCGACGCCGCCTTCAAAGATGGCGACTACACTGCTCCGCCCACCAAGGGATTGGAAGCCTTCGGCGTGGTCTGGACGGCGTGGCTATTCTCTCAAGAGTGGTGGCGCAAGGAGTTGTGGAGGGAAGGCGCGAAGCCGGGAACCACGTTTGAAAGTGTGCTGAACGACTTCCGCACCAACTTCATTCCCGGAGCGGATGCGAATGACCTGATCCTGCAATGCCGCACCTGGGAACATCACGACGTGGGAACGACTCCGGGATTCGGCGGAGACACGGAGCGCGCGCTGCGCTCCATCAAGGTTCCATTTCTCTACATGCCATCGGAAACCGATCTCTACTTTCCCGTTGGAGATGCGCGCTATGAGGCAGCATTCATTCCTAACGTGGCGCTGGTTCCGATCCCGTCGTTATGGGGACACACGGCCGGCGCAGGTGGCAGCCCTGCCGACGAGAAATTTGTGAATGAGAAGATTGCACAATTTCTCGCCGCTGGGAAATAGTCGTGAGTACCCAGTACCTAGTACCCGGTACCTAGTACCTAGTGTGCTGGGCGAGTGGCTCGTGTGGCGCGGACACTCCTTCGACAAGCTCAGGGCAGTTTTTGTCCGCGTCTTCCATCTCTACTGTTCTCCGCTAGTTCCGAAGCTCTATTCTCCGGACAGATCCAGATCAAAAAAAACACAGATCGATCTTCTAAAATATCTACAATCAGCAACTTGCGGACTCTTGATCGGTGCGAGCCTGGCTAAAATATTGGATCGAAAGAATTTGCGCGCAAAATATTGAAAGGACTGCGCTTGCTGATGGCTGAAAGCGAGGGATCATGTTGCCGCATTGCCTCCGCCACCATGATCGGTGGTTGGGGCTGTGGAGGGCAAGGTTGGATGTCACTGCTGTGTTCTTTGTTCCTCAGTCCGTTCGCGTTCAGACTGCCCATCGGTCGCAATGGACACAAGGAATCAGACCGTCGCGGAATTCACAGCCGTTTTTCGATGCCACCTACGGAATGAAGAATTAAACGCTTGCGTCAAGGCTGTCGCCGGTGCGACATTTCTAACGTTCAGGAGGCTGAGAGCTGTGGCGAGGACGAGGGGAGGCCGGCTGGCGGTGCGTGAGGCGCGCCTCATCATAAAAGAGCTGAGGCACTTGGGTGTTCCGCCTCGTGTTATAGCGAAGATATGGGCCACTGTGGTCGCGATCCCGATCGTCCTTATCGTTGGTTATCTCCTCGTGCATTACGACTCGGGGACGGCGGACCCTGCCATTCTCTCTGCAGTGCGGATCACCTACAAAGATACGTACCAATCGCACGTATTCAATGGAACTTCGATTACGTTGAAATCGCTGACGCTGACTTGTAATCCAGGGGGAGATGCGCAGCCAGTCACTTCGACGTCGGGCCTCTTCCCGCCGCTGCAACCGGGATACGCTTGACGGTCAAAATCAACAGCAACAGCAACGGCAAAGGCAACGGACAGGAGTGTCCGTTCCACACGGGCGTCGCTTTGCTCCGCTGACGGCCGGGGCGGCCGTCTCCACATGAGTTGGGGCGCTGCACGCGAACAGCACATTCCCTTCGGGTTCGCTCACAGGGCAGGTTCTTGGGCCTGTCGGGGCGCTTCGGAATGACAGTCCCTACTCGCTGGTGAAGTAATCACCGTCACGGGATTTTCCGCGGCAATAATGTATTGCGAATTTCAGGACGATCAAGCTTTACTTTTCAACTGCGCGATCCAACTTGTCGGCAAGCCAGAGTTTGATGAGCGACTGTCGCGTTACGCCCCGCCGGCGGGCTTCCCGGTCCAGAGAGTCCACCATCCAAGCGGGGAAATCGACGTTTACTCGCTTGGGATCAGTGCCGACTCGCCGCGCCTTGCTGAGATCGAGCTGGTCTACGACGTTCTCACCCGCGTCAAACTTGTGGTCCAATGTCTTCGCTTTCATAAATCCTCACCTCTTCGTCTCGCGACCGCCTGACCGAGATCAGCCGGATGTTTTCGCCCCGCCGAGTGACCACTGCGGACCAGTGATTCTCGCCAATCTTGCCGATTAGCAGCCATCTGGGCTCATCGCTGGTACGCGCTGGAATCTCCACCAGTCCGGGGTCCGCCCATAGCGCTTGGGCTTCCTCAAAATCCACGCCGTGCTTTCGCTTGTTTTCGGCACTCTTATCGGGGTCATACTCGAACTGCATGGGCTTTCCCGAAACCTCACAACGGTATAGTAAAGGTATAAATACTATACCATAACGGCTTATGCGCCCGGTCTACTCGCTGGTGAAGTAATCCACCGTCACCGGGTTTTCGAAGAGCGAATAGTCGCGCGTTACAACCGTGATGCCGCTGTCGGTGACGAAGTAGCGGGAGCGGTCGGCTTCGGTGTCGTAGCCGATCGTCGTGCCTTCGGGAAGATGGACGTTGCGGTCGATGATGCAGCGACGGACGCGGCAATGGCGTCCTACGGCGACGTGCGAGAACAAGATGGAGGAATCGACTTCCGAATAGGAATTCACGCGCACGTCCGGCGAGATCACGGAATTCCTGACCACGCCGCCAGAGATAATGCAGCCGTTCGAGACGATGGAATCGAGGGCGGTGCCCATGCGATCTTTTTCGGCGAAGACAAATTTGGCCGGAGGGTATTGCCGCTGATGCGTGCGGATCGGCCAGTCGTTGTCATAGAGATTGAAAATCGGAGAGACCGAGACGATGTCCATGTTGGCTTCGTAGTAGGCCTCGAGCGTGCCTACGTCGCGCCAGTAGAGCGCCTCTTTCTTGTTTTCGTCGATGAAGTCGTAGGCGAAGACACGATAGTCGTCGACCATCTTGGGCAGAATGTCTTTGCCAAAATCGTGGCTCGAGTCCGGATCCTCGGCGTCTTTGAGCAGAACAGGGATGAGAACGTCGGCGTTGAACAGGTACACGCCCATGGAACCGTCCACCTTCGCGGGATTCCATGGTGAACGCAGCTTGGTTTCTTTGGGCTTCTCTTCGAAGCCATTGATGCGTCCGTCTTTGTCGACCTCGACCACGCCGAAGCGGAAAGTCTCTTCCGGATCGATCTGAATCGTTGCCAGGGTGATGTCGGCAGCGGAATCGCAGTGCTGCTTCATCATCTTGCCGTAATCCATTTTGTAGATGTGATCGCCGGAGAGGATCAGCACGTGCTTTGGCTGCTCGGAGCCGATGGAATAAATGTTCTGGTAAACCGCGTCGGCGGTGCCTTGATACCACTGATCGCTCACCCGCTTCATGGGTGGAAGGACTTCGATAAACTCTCCTACTTCGCGGCCCAGGATGTTCCAGCCTTCGCGGATGTGGCGGTTCAGCGAAAGCGCTTTGTACTGCGTGAGAATGTAGACGCGCCGCAGATCGGAGTTGAGGCAGTTCGACAGGGTGATGTCGATGATGCGATACATTCCTCCAAAGATGACCGCGGGTTTGGCGCGGTCGCGGGTGAGAGGATAAAGGCGCTCTCCGGCGCCGCCTGCGAGAAGGACTCCGAGAGTGTCTTTCATGGAATAACCTAGAAAAACAGTAGATGGTAGCACAGCGGAAGAGGTTGGCGGAGATTCGCAGTTACAGGGTGTTTTGCATTGCACCAAAAGTACCCGGTCTACCGGCCGCTAGTCGTTGGGCTACGTAGCTGGCGCTGCCTCTGAGGCTCCTGAGCCTTGGTGGTACAGGCGGATCTGTTGCCTCACTGCATCGAGCGCTCCCAAGCCCCAGAGGTTCGAGGGCTCGGAATCATCGTCGGTGTTTGCGTCAAAGCCCTCATCGGGTGGCACGAATTCATTGAACTGATGGATGATCAAAAAGATAGGATCGAGCTGACGCGCGTAGGTCATGAAAGCGTCGAGAGTCACGTAAGAATCGCCGCTGCCGAAACGCAGCGCGTCGTCTGAACAATAAGGAGGCGCGTCGGTGTTAGGGCATCCCCATCCGTTTTGGCCCGCGGTGGCGATGGAGGCGGTGAAGTTTTCCACTCGCGAACCGGTCAAGTTGTAGGAAGGATAGTAAGGGCACAGCGATAGCGTGCAGGAAGTATTCAGCCGATCGACCCAACTCCAGAAACCATACTCCGGGTTCACCTCGACGGGTCCGTTGGGAGTGCTCTGGTTGAGCCAGAGGTAGGACTGACTATCAAGATATCCCGCGATCATCTTGAAGGTGTATTTGTTTTCAATCTCAGGATGCTCTTTCAAAAATCGCCTGATCTGAAACCAGAGAGGATGATCCTGCGGATTGGGGTCCTGAGCCGCGCCAAGGAAAATCAACATGAGAGGCTTGCCCTTGTAAATAACCTCCCGACCCGGATAATGCTGCATGAGCGCTCCGAAATAGTCGATTTCCTTTTCCAGCGCGGTCTTGCCATCGACGTCGGGGAACATGACGTTCTGGTCGATGCCTCCCAACTGCGGAATTATTCTGAGTGAGCTGCCCAGCCTGGTCCATGCGGGAAACAGGTTGCCGGTATTATCGCGAATGATTTGGTTGTAAATCCGGAAAAAGGGTGTGCAGTTGGGAACATACTTCTTAATGAACTGCTCGCTGTTGAAGATGCAGCTGACGTTGTTAGTTAGATCGGCGATGGCGGCATCGACGCCAAGGGATTCCATCCAGGCGACATGCTGTTTGATCACGGCAGGATCGGCGCTGTCGTAGCCTCCGCCGACGCTTTGCATGTCCGCCGATTGCAGTACTGGCATGGCGGCGGCGCTTTGAAACGTGACGGCATTAGGACCGAACCAGGCTTCGTATTCCATGGCCACGATGTGGCTGTTGTTGTCGACGAATAGGGGGTCGGCAGGTGAAGAGGAAGCGGCAACCGCAGACGAAGCGATTAATACGCCGAAGGCTAGCAAAATTGCATTCGACGCGAGAGTGATACGCGGCATACGGATTGGAAACCCTCATCCCAAGGAGAAGTTTCGGGCGAGATGGACGCTGGATTTCTGGGATCCGACTGCGGCGATACATGGGGGGTAAAAATTTGAGATCGAAGACTGCCGTTCGGCTTACTATTTTTCTTTCTCTTCCTCGATCTTGATCCGCAAAGATTTCAAGAACTTCAAATCCTGATCGTTGACTTTGAACTCCGGATTGGTCGAGAGGGTAGTGACGAGAGAAGTCTTGTCGGAGGATTTTTCTCCCTGCTTGCTCACGCCGATGGTGGCTTCGAGGACGAGGAAAATATCGTAGCCGCCCTCTTTGATGCGGGAGACGACTTCGGCGATCTGTTCGGAGTCCGATAGGGATTCGTTGATGGCTTCGCCGAGTTCCTTCATGAGTTGCTTGAGTTGCTGGTCCACGTAGTCCCCCGGAACGCCACCGAGCTCTGGCTAAGAAAAAGCCATCAGCACTTGGATGCCTGTCGCCCTTGAACGGTTTCTGTCGCGGACGCAGCTTTGCGTTATTGTAGCGCTGAAGACTGATAAAATCGAGGCCGTGAACAAGGTTTCTACCGCACGAAAGTTAGGCATTGTAGCGCGCGTGGCAGGACAGCAGGCGAAGCGCAGCCGGACTCTGCGGGCAGCAGGGCACGCTGTGTCCACTACTGCGCGAGCCTTGGGGCGAGTGCTGCACCAGTTGTGGCTGGAGGTTACGGGCCTTGTTTTCCTGGTGATGGCGGCGAGTGGCGGGATCGCCCTTGCTCACGAATTTTCGAAATATCAGGCCGGGCGGACGGGATTGGGACGCGTGGCGATTGCAACTTGCTTCACCTTGACATTCGCCTGGTTTGGTGTGAGTTCGTTCTGGAGGGTGAGAAAAAAAAGCAAGAACTCATAGAGGTTTTCTAGCTTACTACGTCTTTTTCTTCCATAGTCTCCGCAGTAACCTTTTGGACTTCAGAGTTTCTCGAAAGAATTCAGTATGGCCGACAAGATCAAGGTCGCAGCGCAGAAGGTCGCGGTCGAAGTGGAGACCTCGTCTCATATGACCGTGAACCCGCTCTACACGCCCGCCGATCTGAAGGGTTCCGATTACGAAAGCGAAGTCGGGTATCCCGGGGAGTATCCGTTCACGCGTGGAGTGCAAGCCACGATGTATCGCGGGCGGTTGTGGACCATGCGGCAGTACGCTGGCATGGGCGATGCCGAGGAGTCGAACAAACGCTATAAGTATTTGTTAGCGAATGGAACCACCGGGCTCTCGGTGGCGTTCGATTTGCCAACGCAGATCGGTATGGACTCAGACCACGCGCTGGCGGCAGGCGAAGTGGGCAAAGTGGGCGTGGCGATCGATTCGATCGAGGATATGGAGCGCTTGTTCGCCGGCATCGACCTAACCAGAATCTCTACATCGATGACCATCAATGCAACAGGATCGATCCTGCTGGCATTGTATGTCGCGGTCGCGAAGCGGCAGGGTGCGGATATCCGGAAGTTGTCCGGTACGGTGCAGAATGACGTGCTCAAGGAATACATTGCGCGCGGGACCTATATTTATCCACCACAGCAGGCGATGCGGGTGATTACCGATATGTTCGCCTGGGCGAACCAGAATGTTCCCGAGTGGAACACGATCTCGATTTCCGGCTATCACATGCGCGAGGCGGGGTCGACGGCGGTGCAGGAGGTCGCATTCACTCTGGGCAATGGTATGGCCTATGTGGAGGCGGCGATCAAGGCGGGGCTGGATGTAGACCGTTTCGCGCCGCGGCTTTCGTTTTTCTTTAACGCCCACAACAATTTTCTGGAAGAGGTAGCGAAGTTTCGCGCCGCACGAAGAATGTGGGCGCGAATCATGCGGGAGCACTTCAAGGCGAAGAATCCGCGGTCGTGGATGCTGCGCTTTCATACCCAGACCGCAGGATCGACGTTAACCGCACAACAACCGGAAAACAATATTGTGCGAACGGCGATCCAGGGACTGGCCGCGGTGCTGGGCGGGACGCAGTCGCTGCATACAAATTCCTATGATGAGGCTCTGGCGCTGCCGACGGAGCAGGCGGCGCGGATTGCGCTGCGGACGCAGCAAATTATCGCGTATGAGTCAGGGGCTCCTCAAACGGTCGATCCGCTGGCGGGCTCGTACTACATCGAGTCGCTGACCAATGAGATCGAGAAGCGCGCGGCGGAGTACTTGGGGAAAATCGAAGTGATGGGAGGCATGCTGAAAGCGATCGAGCGCGGATTCGTGCAGCAGGAAATCCAGAATGCGGCGTACGAATATCAGCAGGCTGTGGATCGTGAGGAAGCAGTGGTGGTCGGCGTGAACCGGTTTGAAGTGGAGGAAGAGAAGCCGATTCCGATTCAGAAGATCGATCCGGCGCTGGAGCCGAAACAGATTGAACGGGTGCGAGCGCTGCGGGCGCGGCGGGATGCGGAACCGTGGAAGGCTGCCGTGAAGCACGTAGAAGACGCGGCGAGATCAGGTGAGAATGTAATGCCTAGGATTCTCGCGGCCGTGGATGCTTACGCAACCGTGGGTGAGATTTCGGATGCGATGCGGCGGGTGTTCGGGGAGTACAAAGAGGCGGTGGTGATCTAGCAAGGTCGCCCCGTGCGCGTCCTCCGCGGTTTTTCCCGCAAACTAAGCAGCAGCCCAATCTAGTCCGAGGTTCTATAGTCGGCGGCGGTGCGGCAGGGTTCGCAATACATGAGGCCGTCTTCACAAATGCGGATGTCGAGTTGCGATTGGCAGAGGCAGCAGAATTTGTCGCACTCGCACTGGCTCTCCGACATTTCGCATTGGGTGCAGCGGTATTTGGCGCGACCGGTTCCGGTGGACATATCTGCAATTTAGCGCGTAAGGCCGTCCTCTGGAACATATCGTTAGTAACCAGGATGCCCGGAAGTCCTCGGCTGGCCTCTCCCTTCGTGTTTACCTTCGTACCGTTTCGAGTCCAGGTCCGGACGCTTCGGCCATATAATTCTGAGCAATGACTTTCCAACAGGTGCTGGATGGAGCGGAAGTTCTCGCGCAGAGCGGGAGTCCGGACGTGAGCAGTGTGGAATATGACTCGCGGCGGGTGAAGCCTGGTTGTGTATTCGTTGCGATGCGCGGCGAAACCAGCGACGGCAACCGTTTCATCGATCAGGCGATTCAATCGGGCGCGGTGGCTGTGGTCACAGATTCTGGCGCGGAGCAGCAGCGTCCCGGTGTGGCATGGGCCCTGGTTGCACACGGGAGGCGGTCGCTGGCGCGGATTAGCGCGAACTTTTATAAGAAGCCGGCGGAGCGGATTGCGATTGCGGGAATTACCGGGACGAACGGGAAGAGCACAACCGCATTTTTGCTGGAATCGATTTTGACTGCCGCGGGACGCAAGAGCGCGTTGATCGGCACCATTGAATATCACGTGGCGGGAAAGGTTCTGCCCGCGCCCCATACCACGCCAGAGGCACTGGAACTGAATCGCATTTTCAATGAGGCGCTCGGCCATGGTGCAACCGATGCCGTGATGGAGGTCTCTTCCCATGCGCTGGCCCAGGAGCGAGTGTTTGGCATTCCGTTTGATGTCGCCGTGTTTACCAACCTGACGCGCGATCACCTCGATTATCACAAGACAATGGAAGAATATTTCGAGGCCAAGCGAGTGCTGTTTGAAGGGTGCGGCACCGATCCACCACGAGCCGTGGTTACTAATATCGATGACGAATACGGCGCGAAGCTGGCTGAGTTCAGCCGTAAGAACAGCTCCGTAGTGCTGAAATATGGATGGGAACGGGGCGACCTGCACGCGGAGAACGTAGAGATCACAACCCGCGGGACGCGCTTTGATCTGGTCCTACTTGAAACCAAGATCGCGGTGTTCTCGGCGCTGATTGGGCGGGTGAACGTGTACAACATTCTGGCAGCTGCGGGCGCAGCTTATGCTCGTGGGTGTACACCCCAGTCGATTGCTGCGGGTGTCAATAAACTGGCGTGCGTTCCAGGAAGGTTTGAGCGCGTCGATTGCGGTCAGCCTTTTACGGTTGTCGTGGACTACGCACATACCGATGACGCTCTGCGGAATCTGACGGCGCTGGCTCGGGAATTGGTCTCTGGCGCGGGAGCGAACGGAAGAGTGTTGACGGTGTTTGGATGTGGAGGAGATCGCGACCGGAAGAAACGTCCTCTGATGGGCGAGGCCGCAGGGCGAGGGAGCGATTTCGTTGTGCTGACGTCGGACAATCCACGCAGCGAAGATCCCCTCGCGATTATTAACGATGCGGTCGTAGGTCTGCAGAAAACCGGTGTGAAATACACCGTGGAGGCCGACCGGCGCAAGGCGATCGCTTTGGCCATTGGCGAAGCGCGCCCGGGGGACATTGTATTGCTCGCAGGTAAAGGTCACGAGAAGGTGCAGGTCACGCGGCAGGGATCGGCTCCGTTTGACGATGTAGAAGTGGCGCGCGAGGCATTGCGTCGAGCGGGATTTGACTGTATCGCCGCCTCAGCAGGAGCGACGCGGTGAAACTGTCGTTAAGAAAGATCGCCGAGTTTGTTTCCGCGACCGGGAGGTTTTCTCCCGAAGAAGTGGCAGTAGGTTACTCGATCGACTCGCGAACGGTGGGAGCAGGCCAGCTTTTTTTTGCAGTGCAAGGAGAGCGGCTGGACGGGCACGACTTCGTCGAGCAGGCGCTCAAGAATGGTGCGGTTGCGGGGGTTGTGCGCAAGGATCAGTTGGGCCGCTATCCCGAAGACGCGCGATTGCTGGCGGTCGAAGATACGCTGATGGCGCTTCAGACTCTTGCCACAGCGGTGCGCAAACTGTGGGGTAAGCCGCTGGTTGCGGTGACTGGGTCGGCAGGGAAGACGACTACGAAGGAAGCCATTGCGCACGTCCTGAGCGCACAATTTCGAGTGCTAAAGTCGGAGGGGAACTTTAACAACCATTTCGGATTGCCACTGATGCTGCTCAAGCTTGAGCCGGAATATGACGTGGCCGTCATCGAGATGGGGATGTCGCACGCCGGAGAGATTCGCGCGCTGGCGAAAATCGCGCAACCTGAGATTGGCGTAGTTACCAACGTCGCGCCGGTGCACCTGGAGTTTTTCGATTCGATTGCCGGAATCGCGCGGGCGAAGTATGAGCTGGTGGAATCGTTGCCTGCGAACGGCACGGCTGTGTTAAATGCTGACGATGAGTACGTCTCGCAATTTGGCCGCGACTTCAAGGGCAAAGTCGTGATGTACGGCACGCGGCCAACCGCAGACGTGCGCGCCGAGAAAATTTGTTCAAAGGGGCGCGAGGGAACGGAGTTCGAGGTTGTAATTGGCAGCGTGCGCGAAGCCGCCAGGCTTCCGCTGGTGGGGGAACACAACGTCCTCAATGCGCTGGCCGCCGTGGCAGTGGGGTTGGAACGCGGAATGAAGCCTTCGGAAGCGGTTGCGGCGCTGGCGACTCTGGCTCCGGCGGAGAAACGCGGAGAGGTTCTCCAACTGGGTAACATCACAGCGATCAACGATTGTTACAATTCCAATCCAAAGGCACTGGAAGCGATGGTGGATGCCATGGCGGCGATGGCGGCGAAGCGGCGCATTGTGGTGGCGGGCGAGATGCTCGAGTTGGGTTCCGCTGGAGAAGAACTTCATCGCAAGGCCGGACGGCATATTGCCGGGAAGAAAATTGAGGTCTTGCTCGGAGTGCGAGGACTGGCCAAGGCAATGGTTGAGTCAGCACGGGATGCGGGAATCTGCGCAGAATTTGTGGCGTCGTCTGAAGAGGCTGGCGAGTGGCTGGCGCGCGAAGCTCGCGATGGAGACCTGGTGTTGTTGAAGGCTTCACGAGGGGTCAAACTGGAGAAGGCGCTCGAGACCTGGAAAATGCGACGCACGAACAAGAATTGAGACGCGGCAGGAATTAATCGGGTCAGGAATTAATTGGATCGGGTACGGAGGCTGATTGCTCTATTGGCTGTTGTTTGTGAAGCTGCAACATTATTTTCCGCCGTTCCGCATCTTCCGCTACCTCACGTTCCGCACTGCGTTCGCCAGTCTTACCGCGTTGTTTACCGCGCTCATTGTCGGTCCGCTGGTGATCAACCGCCTGCGAGAATTTCAGATTGGACAATTCATTCGTGAAGAAGGACCGAAGGCTCATCAGAAAAAAGCGGGAACGCCGACGATGGGCGGACTGCTGATTGCGATTGCCATCGTCGTTCCGACGTTGCTTTGGGCGGACCTCAGCAATCGTTTCGTCTGGATTGCCGTTTTTGCCACCTGCGCCTTCGCCGCGATCGGATTTACTGACGATTACACGAAAGTAGTCCACCGACGTAACCTCGGCCTGACCGGAAGAGCAAAGCTCGGGCTGCAGATTGCCACCAGCATCATCATTGCCGTGATGCTGATCGCGATGCAGACCTACGGAATGTATTCCACCCGCCTGATTGTGCCGTTTGCGAAACAGTTTCACCCCGATCTGGTGGTAGAAACTTTGGAGCGATTTCCGCATCTTTGGCCGCTCGCGTTTCTGCCGTTCATGGCCTTCGTGGCTTTCGTGATCGTGGGTTCGAGCAACGCGGTAAATCTCACCGACGGGCTGGATGGGTTGGCGATTGGCTGTACGGTGATTGCCGCGGGTGCGCTGGCGGTACTGACCTACGTAAGCGGCCACGCGACGTTCGCTACTTATCTTGAACTGCAGCGCATGCCACAGGTCGGCGAGTTGACGATTTTTTGCGGGGCGATGGTCGGGTCGTCGATTGGATTCTTGTGGTACAACGCGCATCCGGCGGAAGTGTTCATGGGCGATGTGGGGTCGCTTGCTCTGGGCGGCGCGATTGGGACGGTCGCGGTGATTATCAAGCAGGAACTGCTGCTGCCGTTTATCGGTGGGATCTTCGTGATTGAGGCCATGTCCGTGATTCTGCAGGTGGGATCGTATAAATTGCGCAAGAAGCGGATTTTCAAGATGGCGCCCATTCACCATCATTTCGAGTTAATAGGATGGTCGGAATCGAAAATTATTGTGCGCTTCTGGATTGCGTCGCTGGTGTTCGCGCTGTTTGCGCTGACGACGCTGAAGTTGAGATAAGGCTAAGAACGAGCGAGGGATTGTTGATTGCTGATTGCTGATTTCTGATTGTTGATTGAAAGATCCCATGCTCGGAATTTTGTTCGGTTTTCAATCAACAATCGCAAATCAAAAATCAGCAATTGATTTATGGAACTCAAAGATAAACGCGTGCTGGTGGTTGGCCTCGGGAGATCCGGGGTGGCGTCGGCGCTGTTCTTGAAGGCGCGCGGGGCGCGCGTTACCGTGTCCGACACCAAGAGCGGAGATGAACTACGCAACGAGATACCCACTCTGCTCGATCATGGCATCGCGGTTGAGACCGGTGGGCACGGCGAGCGCACGTTCCGCGGGCAGGACTTGATCGTGGTGAGTCCGGGAGTTCCCGTCGACGCTCCGGCTCTGGTGCAGGCGCGTGCGCTCGGAGAAGAGGTGATCGGTGAGATTGAATTGGCGTCGCAATTCTTGCCGGGACCGATGGTGGCGATCACAGGATCAAACGGGAAGACTACGACGACAACGCTCGCGGGCGAGATTTTAAGTGCTGGTGGATTTCCCACGTTAGTCGGCGGCAACATTGGTACCCCGGCGATTTCGCTGGTGGAGCAGGCCAAGCCGGAGACCGTAATCGTCCTGGAAGTTTCGAGCTTTCAACTGGAGACCATCCAGGCATTTTGCCCGAAAGTTGCAGTGGTGTTGAATGTCACGCCCGACCATCTTGACCGCCACAAGACCTTTGAAGCTTACGCGGATGCCAAGGCGCGGATGTTTGAGAATCAGCGGAGCGACGATTTTACCGTGCTAAATGCCGACGATCCGACCTGCGTTGCGATGGCACAGCAAACTCTTGCGCAGGTTTTCTGGTTCAGCCGGCAGAAAGAAGTGAGGCAGGGTACGTGGGTGCGCGATGGGAACATTCTTTTTCGCGGCGGTGCTGAAAGAACTGAACAGCGTGAAATCATGCCAGTTTCTGAGATCCCGTTGAAGGGTGCGCACAACCTTGAGAATGTATTGGCGGCCGTGTGCGCCGGCGTGCTTATGGGATGTGAGGCGAAGAAAATTCGGCAGGCAGTGCACGATTTCAAAGCTGTGGAGCATCGGCTGGAGTTTGTGGCGACGATTGGTGGCGTGGACTATTATAACGACTCAAAGGCCACGAACGTGGATGCGACCATCAAAGCGCTGGAGTCCTTTCCGGCAAATATTCACCTGATTCTCGGTGGCAAGGACAAGGGAAGCGATTACACGGTGTTGAACGAGTTGCTGCAGAAGCGGGTGAAGCGCGTCTACACGATTGGCGCGGCTGCGGAGAAAATTGAGTCGCAGATTAAAGGCTTGGAAGTGATCCACGCCGAGACCTTGGAGAACGCTATTCGCAAGGCGAATGCCGCGGCCCAGCCGGGCGATGTAGTGCTGCTGGCTCCGGCTTGCGCCAGCTTCGATCAATTTAAAAATTATGAGCAGCGCGGGCAGGTGTTCAAGGAGATTGTGCGAGGCCTTGAGACGGAAGCGAGTGCTTAAGCCTATTTAACCGGCCGACGGGAGACCCGAACCCAATGAAGACGAAAGCAATGAGAAAGGTCATTCGGGTACGATTAGAGATTTTCGCCGCGTTAGTGGCGATAGCCGGCGCGGGCGTCCCGATGATTCCCGTTCGTGCTTCGAGCACTGCCGACTCCGTGCGGGCCCGAATGATAGACGTTCTCAGCCAAGTCTCGGACCTGGTTAAACACTACTATTATGATCCAAAGTTGAAGAATTTGGATTGGCAGGCGGACGTGGAGATGGCTCGGGAGAGAATTCGCCGAGCCGACCACGAAGGCGAAATGGTCGCCGCCATTTCGGGATTGCTGGCTCGACTTGATGACTCACACACTTATTTTCTGCGCCCTATGCGACAACAGCCCGTAGTATTCGGTTTTCGCGCCAAGGCTTTTGGAGAGGACGTTCGCGTTTACGAGATTATGCCTGGAGGCCCTGCGGAAGAGGCCGGTCTTCAGCGGGGAGACAAGATTATTGCGGTTGAAGATTTTTCAACCAATCGAAGTTTAATCGATACGGAGATGCGCTATTTCCAATACCTCGATCCCCGGCTCACTATGAAACTCAAGGTCGCACGGAAAGGCGGGCCGTCCCAAGAACTCGTCATTCAAGGGCGACAGCCGGCTACGTCACCAAAGGAATTTGTGAAGCTTTACGAAGAGTACAACAGTGAGGAAAGGAAGCAATCAAAAGATACGATCCTCGAATACCAGGGCGGGGATATTGTCTATCTGACATTTCCAAGCTTCATGGTTTCCGGAAGCGAGGTGGACTCTATTTTGAAGAAGGCGAAAGCAGCGAAAGTGCTGATCCTCGATCTACGGGACGACGGTGGGGGGAGAGAGGACGCTATGAAAGAGATGGTCGGGCATTTTGTATCGCAGCCAACACTCTTGTGCCGCGCCATCTCCCGCGATAAGAGAGATGAGGTTATTGCCAAGCCCAAGAGCCCCCATCTGACTGCGCCGCTCTTTATTCTGGTTGACAGCCACTCCGCCAGTGCAGCAGAGATTCTAGCCCGAGTCTTGCAATTGGAGAATCGAGCGAGGGTAGTGGGTGACTTGACAGCCGGCAAGGTCAACCGTGCGTTGATGTTTGGTGGGCGCGGTGGGAGTATTTATACGATTCCTTTCGGCGTCGCGATAACCATCTCTCGTGCGGTCCTCCCAGATGGTTCAGAACTGGAAGGTCGTGGAGTAGTTCCTGACGAGAGATGCGTGCCTACGGAAGAAGACATACATCAGAGCCGGGACACCTGTCTAGACAAAGCCCTTTCGCTCGCCCGGAATGTTGTTTCGACAGCTTCGTCGCCGGCGCCACTTGAAAGGTAACAATGCTCCCTAATTCCTCGCAACGACCCAAATTAAGGGGTAGAGAATGTTTCAGTCGGCACAGAGAACGTCCTTCCCGATAACCTCGGTAACTTTAGCCGCTGCTTTTTTCCTGCTAGCCTCGATATGTCCATGTAATCAGTAACTTCCAATAATCTTAGGCCATTCAGGAATGCCGCGATTTCCTATCTTTCGTTTGGGCAAGGAGCCCGCGCAGCTTACCCTGCCAGAACTGGTAGCTGCACCGCCGTCGGTCGTGCTCGACGGGCTCGCCGTTGGAGTCGACAACCTGCGCCACGATGTGGTTCTCAGCGGGCGTTTTGTGGAGGCCGCGCGGGCGCAGATCATGCGGCTGATCGTGCGCTACGGCGAGTTAGAAGGACTTCTGGCAGCCGAGGCGCCCCGCCAGACCCAGGGGCCTTCGTGGATGACGAATGCAGCAGCTGGCTCCCGCGGTCAAGCGGTTCGCGGCGCATCCGACCCCACGCACTGGAAACCGATCCTGACCGAGTTGCATCTGGCGGCGCTGAATCGCGCCAAGAAAGAAGAAAATATCTCGGTCGATCTGCTGGCGCGGTTGGCTGTGACCAAGTTTCTGCGCAATGAAATGAACCAGCAGTTTGCGCAGGTGCTCGAGCGCTGCCGTGTGTTTCTCAAGAGTTACGACGGCGTGCGTCAGGGTAAGGCGGTGGAGTATCGCGAGCGCGTGGCCGGATTCCAGGTGCGGAAGAAAATTATTCTGCGGAAGACCGGCCAGGAATTGTTTGAGACGATGCGCGAGGTCGAGAAAGAGACGCTGGCACGCACGCGACGGTCGTTCTTTGGAGAAGCGAAGTCCGGAGATACGAAATCTCGGGAAGCCAAATCTGGAGAAGCGAAATCAGGTGATGCCCTCAGCAGTTATGGGCTGTTCGTGAACCGGCTCACGTTTTCCGAAGATGGCCGCGACGACTACTTATGTGCTGAGCACTACGTCATGCTGGGAAATTGGGATCGCGATCCGGATCGCTATCCGCGCCTACAGGATGTGGTCTGGGGATTCGTACGTTCGCTCTATGGGGAAGAGACCACGACTGAGACGATCGATGCGTGGCTGTGCGCCCCGGAGAATGCACGCGCGTTGGTGGGTACAGGGACTCCCGACGATTCGACGCCGGAAGGCTCGGCCCAGCAGGATCGGCTGGCAAAGTGGGTGCGCCTGCTTGAGGATCAGCAGGTGATGGAGTGCGTGATCGCTTCGTATCATGCGGTGCCGCTGCTCGGTGAGTATGCGCCGCGCATCAATCCGCAGCAATTGAAGAATGCGCTGTTCTCGCGTCCGGAATGCGACCGGGTCGAGCGCATGATTCAGGAGCATGGCAAGCTTTCTCCTGCCAGTTTGTATGCAGCTGTGGCCAAGGTGGCAGGTTGCCGTGGTGCGGAGCGGGCTAAAGTTGCGGCGCGTTTTCTGCAGGATTTCTCGCAGTATCATCGCGATCTGCGGCGGCTCGAAACACTTAATGCGGCGCTCGATTCGGTCAACGTGGTGAATACCGAAAAGCTGCGCGAGCTTTCGCGGATGAATGGCACGCTCTACGAATTTCTTTTGCCTGAGGAGCAACAGCAGCCGGAAGAAGATCGCGTGTTGCGGCACGTTGTGCTTAAGGCGGACGTGCGCGACTCCACGCGCCTGACGCGCACGCTCATGGAGAAAGGACTTAATCCAGCGTCGTACTTCAGTTTGAATTTTTACGATCCGGTGAACAAGTTGCTCGGCAAATACGGTGCACAGAAGGTCTTTCTCGAGGGTGACGCCATCATCCTCGCCATTTTGGAGCGCGAAGGTGAGCCGGGACTGGCGGTGAGCCGTGCCTGCGTGTTGGCTCGCGAGATCATCGAAATTGTGCGTGGCTATAACGAGTTGATGCAACGCTCGAGTATGCCCGAGCTCGAGTTAGGTATTGGTATTACGCTGCAGGAGTCGGCGCCTTTGTATTTGATGGATGGCGAGCGGCAGATCATGATCTCGGAAGCGCTGAACGAGAGCGACCGGCTTTCTTCCTGCAACAAGCGAGCGCGCAAAGTGATGGAGTCGCAGGCTGGGCCCTTCCACGTGTATGTTTTCCAAGCGGCGGAGATCGAGCCTGTCGCGAACTCTCCGGATCAAGCGGCTAATCCCGAAGATTCTGTTCTCAGCTACAACCTTGGCGGCATTCGCATGAATGAAGCGGCCTTCCGAAAGCTGGAGCAGGAAATTTCGCTGGAGCCGCTGGCAATGAAGTTGCCGGCATCAACATTCTCGAATAAGGGTGAGTGCCGCCTTTCGATCGGAACCGTTCCGGTGGACCGCGACATCTTCCGCAAAATCGTGGTGCGCGAAAGCCGCATGCCGCAAATTAAGGTGGAAGATTTTTCCGTTCAAAGCTGGAGCGATCGCAGCTACTACGAAGTCTGCACCGATCCCGCAATCTACGCCACGGTAGAAAAGAAAAAAGCCGCCAAAGCATAAGGTGCTAGCCGCTAAACCGCGTTTGAATTTATCCAGTAGGGTCAGTAAGTCGATCCTACCCGCGTCGGACGGAAGGGAATCCAGAACGTGGCTTCGACGTCGACGGCGGAGCCATTTTTCGTGGCGGGCTCGAATTGCCACTTGGCAATGGCTTCGCTGGCGAATCGATCGAGGCGCTCGTCAACGCTGCGCAGCACGCGGACGTCATGCACCGTGCCATCGGCGCGGATGATGCCATAGAGAATGACGGTCCCGGCCAGGTTCTGCCGCATCAATTCTAGAGGATAAGCGGGATCCACTTTCCGCGTGGCCGTTGGCGACGACAGATCATCGGCCGGCGCTTCGCCAGAGTGAGCACTCGCGCGATTTGCATCCGGCTTGAGCGCGGCGAAGCGGATGATCCAACTTCCGCCGGCGGAGTTCAGGTTCGGCATGTTGAGGCTGAGCGAATAGACCTTCCGGTTGCCGAAGACGGCGCGCTCGGGTTCCGAAAGTTTTGTGTCCCCCTCCGCTTGGGTGTTCCGAATCCGCGGCGGACGCGCATTGGCAATCAGTTTGGGGTTGACGTAGTTTAGATTTTTCGGCGCAGGATCTCCCGCGGCTGGCGCACCGCTCGTTGAAGTTTTACCGACGTAGAGTCCCGAGGGCAGATCGTCACCATTCTTCTTAACTGCACCACTTCCATTCGATTTTCCGTCGCTGCCGGGCGTACCAGAGACTCCGCGATGCCCTTCAGGCGTAGAGGCGAAAGCTCCGCGGCGGTTGCCCGCAGGCGGGGTGGGCGGCGCGCCCACAGCGGGATGCAGGTTGAGTGCAACCATGCCTCCACCGGAGCGGGAGCGTCCCGATGCCCCCAGCGCGGGCGGAGGAGCGATCACTTCAGGCGAGCGAGCGTGCAGCGCGGAACGTCCTCCGGGAATTGTGCGCTGAGCGTCCACCGAAAGTTGCGGCGCGGGCGCGATTACCGTGCCGTGGCCGATGTTGATTTCGCCAACGCGTCGATTGGAAGCGGCATCGAGAGCGGGTGGAGGAGCAATCACAGAAGGCTGTGGCGCTTGCAAGGTTTTCTGCCCGCTCTGCTGGATGTCCCTTTCCGCGGTTGGAGGGGGCGCGATGACGGAGCGTTCCATCTGCGGCGTCAGGCGCGAAATCTGCGACACGGGAACTGCCGGCGCAGGCGCGATGGGTAGCTTTGGGTCGCCCGCCAACGCGACGATATTGGGCAATGCGACATCGTGCGGCAACTGAAGCCTGGGTGCGGCGACGATGGTCTGCGAACGATTGCTGGCCTCGGGAGGCACGGAAATGACCGGCTGGGCCGAGTACTCCGGATCGGCAAGGCGGGCGGGCGCGGGGTCAGAATGGCGAGTGTCGAGCGGCGGTAGATATTCCGAAGGCGTGTAGTAGACGACATCGGCGTGCGCGAGCGGGGTTTGAGGAATTGCATGGGGTTGCAGGGCGAGGAAGCGAGAGCCTGCCCAGATGAGGGCGAGCGCCAGAACATGGCATGCGGAAGACTGGAAGAAACGGCTCCAGGGAAGTCCGCGGTGAACGAAAACATCTGGCCAGAAAGCTGCTGGGGCAGATTCGATGTCTAGCGGAGCAAGTTCGCGCGGGTGAAAAATGTCGCGCAGGTTACGAAGAAAAACGCGGGAGCGGGGCTCAACAGGAACCAGCAGCCGAAGATCCGGAATCGACGACTCGGCCTTTTCTGGCTCCAGAGTTGCTGTTTCGGGCATCGTCCTATCTTAAATGAGTTCTTAGTGCCTGGTACCGAGTAGTTAGTGCAGAGAAGAGATTAAGAGTCGAGCACTGTCTGTGAGAGCGAGTCGAGCTTCGCCTCGGCACAGCCTAGGGCGGCTGTCGCCACATAAGCATTTGACTAACCAAGATTATGGTACGTTGTTGGAATGTCAAGACAATTGCGCTTTCTGTTCCACAGACGCTGTGGAATTGGGAGGAGAACATGTTTGGGACGATTGGCTGAATAAGGCTCTCCCAAAGGCTCGATATCGCGCTCTCAAGATTTATTCGTTGGATTTTGCGCCGATTGTTTGCGACGCTGACAGCCTGAACGAAAAATTGCCAGTAGTTTGTAACGACTGCAACCACGGATGGATGAGCGCGCCCTCAGTCTTAAGGTAAAGGATCGCTTTGCACGGGCGATGCTAGACGGTGAACCCTTTTCCCTTGGCGCGAAAGACGCCGCTGTACTTGCGGCGTTTACCTTCATGAAGGCCGTTGTTACCAACTACGTGGAAAGTAATTACGAGCCTTTTTTCACGAGGGCCGCGAGGGAGAACTTCAGAACCTCCCTTACTCTGCCGCCCATGCTGAAGGAGTGGTTTGCTGCGTACCATGGGAGGGCGCGGATGAGCACCCGAAGCAATTTCAGCATCGTTAGTACATGCGAACCTAGCCCCCTTTATGGGATGGAGTTTGGTAGCTTCACTTACGTTGTCGGGAAGCTGGCCCTTCAACTTCTTGCGCCACGATGGAAACGCATAAACGATAGGGGTAGGCCTCTGACGTCGCTTACCCCCAACGTATATTTGGAGCAAGCTGCCGTTCCCTTTTGGCCGCACAGAGGCGGGTTTCTTTCGTGGCCTCCGCGCAAACATTTCGCCGACGATACAATTCAACTTTTTATCGAGCGCTTCGGGAGTCCTGTCAACGTTCCGGCTTTTTAAAGGGGCTTTGCCCTTACCCACACTTCCGCCTTTCCTAGCGTCGTGCTAATCAGGTGGTGAGGAGATAGAGACAGGAACGTTCTTTTGTGGCTTTGTCCCCATCGTTGGTCAAGTAATTTATTACTGTTCCGCGCGGGCGGGGGTGATTAGAAGACGGCCGGGAGCTTTTTTCTGGACGCTGGGCTTTTCCTGCGCGTAGATGAGATCGAGTCCGCCTTCGGGAGTTGAAGCGGCGTCGGCCAAGGCCGCTGCAAGAGCGCGGAAAGAGCGGCTCACTTCCTGACTTTCCTGCAGCACGACTGGCGCGCCGTGATCGATCGCGGGTGAGATAGCTTGAAACGCATTAGGAATTTTCCACAACACTTTGCAGTGAGTGGATTGTTCGACGTCTTCATCGGTGAATCCGGGAATCTTTTTGTAACGGTTGAGAACGATGCGCAGGCGATTACGGCCAGTGCCTTCTTCGAGGAAGCCGTGAATGCGGCTCGCGCTCCAGAGTGAAACTACATCCGTCTGAGCGACCATGAGCACGGCATTGGAAAGATCGGAGAGCAGGCGGGTGGTGGGATCGAGACGGCTCGAAGCATCGACCACGACGTAGCGATAGTGATTGACCAGCAGATCGAAGAGGCGCGCCAATTCAGCCGGCGTCGGGATCGACTGATACGGCTGCTGCGGGCCGGCAAGAAGATGCAATCCATCTTTGCAAGTGGTCATCAAGCCATCAAGCAAGGAAACGTCAAGGCGGTGCAGGTTCTCGAGGGCGTCGGGCACTCCGAAGCTGGGACGCAGGTTGAGGTGAAGTTGAGCGTTACCGATTGGCGCAAAATCAACCAGGACGACGCTGCCGTGGGCCTGTTGCAAGGCGACCGCGGTGTTTACGGCTGCGGTTGTGGCGCCAGCTCCTCCCTTGGCACTGAGGAACGTGAAGATGCGAGCTTTGCCTGCGCCTCCGCGAGTGCGAGTGCGATTAGAACTGAAACGGGTCAGGGCTTCGAGAAGAGCTTCGGCACCGGCATTGTCATCGAGGTACTCGCCCGCGCCAGCACGCATGCTGGCAACAATGGTGGTGGGCTGCGACATGGTGCCGTTGGCAAAGATGGCCAGTTGAAGAGTATTCGATTGAATCAGTTCGATAGCCTTGATGGCGCGCTGCGGACTGTCCTGCGAAATATCGACTAAAACGACTTCAGCTCGCAAATCCTGAATCTCACGGAGAATGGGGTCGGTGGGTCCGGAAGGGAAGTTCGTGGTGCTGCACACCACTCGACCCAGGCGCGTGGCCTCAAGACGATTCTGCAGCTCGGACAGACGCTCGCGATTCTCGGTGAGGAGGGCTACGGCAATGCCATGCATGGCGCGGTTCTCGCTGATTTCTCTAGGTGTCTGCATGTTAGAAAGAGTAAGTACCCTTCGCCAAGTGACCCAAGTAACCGCCTGAAAACCTAAATACGCGCAATTCGCGCTCGAGCGGGCGAGTTGCGAACCACCAGATAGAAAACGCTACGGAGAGGCGCACAACAGGAAAACTCCCGGGGCGAATCCACAGCAATTAAGAAGCATTTTAAGCCAAGGCGCGGCGATTGAAAAGGAGCTGGGAAGTACGGAGAGAAAGTACCGAGAAAACTAAAGTATGTAGAAGTGCCGATCCGGTCTGGGATTTACTTTAATGAGCTGCGCGCGAACCAGTTGCTACGGGAATAGCAGGAGGCTCGCTCTCGGCGGAACTGTGCAGAGCTGAAATGCGGCGATAGTCGGCTGACCCTTCATCAGTATCAGGCAGGTAATCGTAGCCACTTAGGCAGACTGCCACGCCGATTTTGGTCTCGGCTGAGCGGATGTCGGCAGAGTTAGAGTTATCGATGGGCTTGACGATTCGTAGAACGCGAGCCTGGCAGCGCACTCGCATGCTTTCGCCAAGAGTAATTTCAGAAGGCATTTTCAAAGTGAGTTCGATATTGGCGCCTTCGGTGAGAGCCATATCGGTGAACAGGAAAGCTCCGCGCGAGCTGAGATCCTGGGTGAAGCCGAGCCCCTCAGCGGCGGTGGACGCGTCACGCAGCGAAACCGGAACGTTGAATGGGAAGCGTTGTCCAATGCGGCGTTCAACACCAACCGGAGGAGCATTCATGGCCGTGTCACTTCCTTCTTCCAGGAAACCGCCGGAACAACAACATCAACTGTAGCGCAGCCCGGGTGCTCTGTGAAGCTAATAAAATAGTTACGAGTAAGATTCGTGGAACAGAGCGTTGGTTGGCGGTTTGCAAGTGAATCGCCATCGAATCCGCAAGCTCATCGCATCGCCTGTGGAAAACTGTGCCAAAGCAAAAGTTGCTGCACAAGTTACGAAGAACATTCGAGTTATTTTGATCTGAAGGTCTCGGCAGAGTCATCTAAGAGAACTAATAAAAGGAAATTAGAAACCTAGGCCATCGTGTCTGAAGCGAAAACCCCAATCCAGGAAATTCCCCCGACGAACGGCACGGAGGTCGCAGGCAGTGGTAGTTCGCGCTGGCAAGTGGCGGGACGCGCCTTGCGGCATCGCAACTTTCAACTTTTTTTTAGCGGACAATTGATTTCGCTGACCGGCACATGGATGCAGAGTGTGGCGCAATCATGGCTGGTCTATCGGTTGACCGGATCAGCCTTGCTGCTTGGATCGGTAGGTTTTGCCAGCCAAATTCCGGTGTTTCTGTTTGCCCCTCTCGGAGGAATCGCTGCCGATCGCTATAACCGGCGGCAGATTGTGATCGGAACCCAAATCGCATCGATGTTGCTGGCCTTCGCGCTGGCCGCATTGACCCTGTCGGATCGCGTGCAAGTCTGGCATGTGTTTGTGCTCGCGAGTTTGTTGGGCATTGTGAATGCGTTCGATATTCCGGGGCGGCAGTCGTTCCTGGTGGACATGGTGGGCAAGGACGATTTGATGAACGCGATCGCGTTGAATTCTTCCATGTTCAACGGAGCGCGTGTGATAGGCCCGGCGGTCGCTGGGATTCTGGTGGCGAAGATTGGCGAGGGTTGGTGTTTTTTTGCCAACGCGGTGAGCTATATCGCGGTGATTATCGGTTTGTTGATGATGCGAGTGCACAGCCCGGCGCGAATATCGATGAGTTCGCCGCTGGAGCACATGATGGAAGGCTTCCGCTTCGTAGAACGCACCGCGCCGATACGGGCATTGCTGTTGCTGCTAGGCATCGTGAGTCTCGTGGGCATGCCCTATATCGTGCTAATGCCAATTTTCGCCGATCAGATTCTCCATGGTGGCGCGCGAGGGTTGGGAATCCTGATGGGCGCGACCGGAGTGGGAGCGCTGTTGGGCGCGCTGACTTTGGCATTCCGTAACGGTGTGAAAGGTCTGGGTCGCTTGGTCGCGTGGTGCTGTGCTGGGTTTGGTTCGAGTCTGATCGTGTTTTCGCTGTCGCACAAATTTTGGATTTCTGTGATCTTGTTGCTGCCGGTCGGCTACACCATGATGTTGCAAATGGCTTGTTCGAACACGCTGATCCAGGTGATGGTCCCAGATGCGTTGCGCGGGCGCGTGATGGCAGTGTATTCGATGATGTTCATGGGGATGGCTCCGATTGGAGCGCTGCTCGGCGGTGCGCTGGCCGACCGACTGGGTGCGCCGGTTACGGTTGCAATCGGCGGTTTGGCGTCGGTGGCGGGATCGATCTGGTTCAGATTTCAGCTTCCAAAGATTCGCGTTGAAGCGCGGCGTTTGATTGTTGCCCAGGCCATAGCGGGAGGAGAACCTTCGGAGATGACGGCGCAGGCGGTGGAAGATTAGAGACATCGTTACGAAATCCGAACAAGAACAATCTTGATTTTCTTCCCGTCTCGTCTTTCGTATATAGTGTCGGCCCAGTTCGCTAATGGTTGCATGCTATGTGCTTTCAGACGCATCTCTTTCGGACACTCCTAGTACTAGTACCAGTCATGATGTTGAGCGCCTCAGATAGCAGCCCGCACATCTTCCTCTCGTTCCAATCGTTGCAGCAGCTAGACGCACTTTCTTCGGGCCCAATTAGAAACTTGGAGGACGCCACGGCTTATGTGAGAAAAGCCGCCGAGCAGTTTGGTATCACGGATCCCGCCTTTCTACCCGGCGGCCTCGAATCCCGCCTAGCTGTGGCCGAACTGGCGGCTGCCAACGACCCAGACAAACTTGTATCGGACGAGCAAGTCGCAGAGGCCTTCAATTTCTTGTCCGATGAGTTTCAGGTCGCCAATCCCGAACGCTTGACCGGAGCGGACATTCTGCTCTATCGAGGGGTAAAGGCTTCGATGTTCCCACATCTCTACAGTCCCAAGAGCATTGCCGGAAGTCGTCCTCTCGGATCTCTCATAATGCTCGACACGCTTGTCTGCGAAGGCGGCATCATGGACGGTGTGAGGAGGGCGGCGGAAATGGACCGAGCCCCGGGGAGCCTCAAGGTCGATCCGTCCCGCACGCGGATCGCCCTTAACAAAAACCGCAACCCCACGACGAGAGAGTACCAGATCGCGAGCGCTAGATATTTCCAGGGGCTGACCTCCGAAAGGATGCAGACCGTTGTCGATTCCATAGCCAAGATCATGGCGTTTCCGGCCGGTAGATGAAAGATGTCAACTCCGATGAAAATAGTCTCAATCGCGTTGCTAGCCCTATGCCTTTTCTTCACGTGTAACTTTGACGCATGCAGCGTCCCGGCGCAGCCCGGCACTCCGGCGGGTGGCTTTCCTGTTACGACCCCTAGCGTGACCTTGGATTCGTCAGGAAACGTACTCTCGACTGGCGCGATTCCATACACCGAGGTTTCGGGCAATTGGGTGAGCGGCGGGACGGGAGGCTCGGTGAAGTCCTTCGGGGTAAGTGCCCCTTTTCTCACCGACGGAAACGGAAATGGCTTCGTGAACAATGGGGTGGTGAACGCCGACTGGACCACTACCGTCGGCTGGCCGTCGATCGGGTGCCCAGCTTTTTCGGGCTCAAACACCGGTACGCTTCTCGTTGACCCTATCGATGGTATCCAGTGGACTTGTATCTTCTACCAAGACGCTGAGGTGGACAACACTTCCACCCACTATGCCCTCTCGGGATCCACGCCCTCTACGATCACGGCCTACGGGGACTTTACGACCACATATGGCACCCCTGGCCTGCGCGTTTACGTCGGTGGGTCATCGCCCTCGCTGGTCAATGTCATGTCCGCGACGAGCACACTAACAGGGGCTAGCGCCGTTTTCCCGTTCCCAACCCAGTCGGGTGGCTCGCCCTTGGCGGAGGGATTCTACGGGCTGGTCTCGACCAGCGTAAACTCGGCCGGCAACGCGATGTCTACGGGATCGCCAAGCTACCTGGCGATTGGCGGCACTATTTCGCTCTCCAGCGCCTTCGGTGTGGACGCGCCGACTCGACGACCACCACGAAAATTTGCTCCACAGGAAGCACATCGTGTACCACTGTAGGGCCGCTCGTCACCTCAGTAACCATTCTCACCGAGTACTATACGAATAAGGTCAGCTATCTCGGCGAGCTGACTGCCGTCGGGACGGAGCCGGTTGCGGTTAAGTTTTATGGGTCGAGCACCAAAATCACCACCAAGACCCTCGGAGGTACGACCACCACGACGACGACGACAAGCCCGCAGAGTGCCATCGTGGTGAACTCGGGCTCGAATAGCGTGAGCCTTTTCACCCTTCCATCGTCGGAGGTCAAGACTATCGCAGTCGGAACGCGGCCAATGGCCGTTACCCTGAACTCCGCAGCCTCAAGCGCCTACGTCCCAAGTTACGGAAGCGGCACGCTGTCTGAAGATCGACCTTTCAACACAAGCAGTGAGCCGTACCCTCAACATTGCCCCCGGAATACAAGCTGTGGCGATGGATCCAAGCGGATCATACGTTTGGGTTGGGGGAACGAACTACATCTACAAGGTTAGCCTGAGCACATTCACCGTGGTCACGAGCGTCCCGGTCAGCGGCAGCGTGACATCGCTGGCGGCCAGTAACATTCAGAACGAGCTTGTCTACACCTTGGTACAAAGCTGCTGTTCGGCCTCAAGTGCCTACGCAGCGAACGAACTAGCCCTTAGCAATCTGTCCACTCCAGGGAGCTATGCCCATTCGTCGGCGGCTGCATATGCGCCATACACCATGAACGGAACGCTCCCTAGCGCGGCTGTCCTGCCACAAGCCACAAGCGTGGTGAGCGCGAGGTTCTCAAACGGCATGGGGGCTTCCTCTACTCCAACCGGCTTTGTCATCTACGATTTGGTCACTCACCAGCAAATTATGACGGGCAACACCCCAACGCCCGTGAGGGCATCGCGAGTGACCCTGATAGCATGTTCGCCTACTTCACCCTACCCGACAGCAACGAGTACATCTTTGTTCCTCTAGAACACGCGCCATAATTGCGGACAGGTTCTGGGGGTGTGACGAATCTATTCGTACGCTCCCGGCGGCAATCCTGTAACCCGGATTCCCGCGTGGCCTTTGTGGCGGATGTTCAAGCCGATGAGCAGGGCGGTGATCTGCTCGAGAATGCGGGCGTTTTCGAGTTTGCCGCCGTCGATGGCACGGACGCCGGGAATTTTCGCGGCAAGGGTTCGAGCGAGTTGACTCGCAGTCGGATCGTCGCTGCAAACGATGACGTCGCAATCGATATCTGCGTCTCCATTCAGCAGTTCAGCCGATAGATTGTGAAACGCCGCCGCAACGCTTACTCCCTTCGGCACGAGTTCGGCGGCTTGTTGGGCGGCTGAACCTTGCCAGACGCCGATCGTGCGGGAGGCGCGTCCGCCGACTCCGGCGGCGAGGGCGACCGTGGCGTCGATGAGAATGCTGCCGGGGTGCATCGCAGGCTTGAGTTGCTTGAGCAGCGTGGCCTGTCCTTCGAAGGGAACGGTAAGCACGAGAAGATTCGTGGCGGCGCAGGCGGCAGAATTTTCCAATCCAGTTACGGCGGCGCGATCTCCGGCCTTCTCCTTGATTTCTTCTGCAGCTTTTTGTGCGCGCTGCGGATCGCGCGAACCGATGATGACGGTTTCTCCGGTGCGTGCCCAACGCAATGCAAGACCCATGCCTGCGGGTCCGGTTCCGCCGAGAATCGCGATGGGTCGGGAATCTACATTGCTCATGCTTGATTCCTTGCTTTCAGGTCTTAGGTCCTAGGTGTTAGGATTTTGCCCCAAGACCTGAGACATAACGCCTGAGACCTGGCACACCTCAAGACTTTCTTTATGCAAATTGCGGCTCCAGCGTTTCTTCCATGGTGAATTCTTCGAGCGGTAGTTTCAGCTTGATGCGCGTGTAAAGAGTATTGCGCTCGGCAGGGATGCGGCCAGTTTCGAGAATCAGCGCCTGAAAATCTTCCGGGCTGGTGTACTGGCCAGCGGTTGCGCCGGCTTCGCGGGAAATGTTTTCTTCCGTCAGAGTGCCGCCGTAATCATTGGCGCCGGCGTGCAGGCAGAGTTGCGAAAGTTGGCGATTCAACTTTACCCACGAAACCTGAATATTGTTGATGGAGCCCGCAAGCAGCAGGCGCGCAAGCGCGTGGACCTTCAGGTGTTCGGCTAGAACCGGACCGGAGCGCGCCAGGCCTTGCTGAAACAGCAGCGTATTTTGATGAACGAAACCGAGGGGAACGAATTCGGTAAAGCCTCCGGTTTCGCTTTGAATTTCGCGAAGCAAAAGCATTTGGCGAACCCAATGTTCGGGGGTTTCGCAGTGTCCGTACATCATGGTCGAAGTGGAGCGAATGCCGAGGCGGTGCGCGGTGCGAATGACTTCGATCCATTGCCCTGTAGTGAGTTTGTTGGCTGACAAGATGGCGCGAATCTCGTCGTCGAGAATTTCGGCGGCAGTGCCGGGCAGCGTGTCGAGGCCGTTGTCGCGCAGCATCGCGAGATAATCGGCCAGCGGCATGCCGGTGAGCTCGACGCCATAGACAATTTCCATGGGAGAGAACGCGTGAATGTGCATCGTGGGTACGGCATTTTTCACCGCGCGCAGAATGTCGCGATAGTAAAACGGAGGCAAGCCGTGAGGTAGTCCGCCTTGAATGCAAACTTCGGTAGCGCCAATCTGTGCTGCTTCAACGGCCTTCTGCGCGACTTGTTCCGGCTCTAGAAAATATGTGTCGGACTCGCGTGGGCCGCGGCTGAAGGCGCAGAATTTGCACCCCACAAAACAAATATTCGTGAAGTTAATGTTGCGATTTACTACGTAAGTGATGAGATTGCCCGCGAGTTCGGCGCGCAACAGATCAGCAGCCGTAAGCAGGCCGAGCAGGTCGTCGCCATCACAGTGGGCGAGTGCGTAGGCTTCTTCCTTCGAGATTGTGTTTCCGTTTTGCGTTTCGAGAATTCGTTTGAGTGAGGAGCGGATGGCAGGCGTGGTCTTCTTTGCGACGTCGTACCAATCGAGTGAAGGAAAGTCTTTGAGTTCCGAGTACGAAAGTTGGCGGGGCATGAGTTCTTCAAACCTCTTCGTACTCCAAATTACTCCTTGGGACTACTGCTTGGCGACAGGTTCGTGGTGTCCTAGCGTGCGTTGATGCCAAATTGCGTTTTCCGCATACGGTGCTAATGGCTTCGACAGCCCTTGAAATTGCAGCCACTAGTCCGCCCCCTCTTCGGACGGGAGCACCCGAAATATAATTCGCTGGTCTTGAGAGATTTTCGGGCTACCGTTTCTGGCCAACCGCACTTGGGACACGGGCCAGCCTTCTCCTTATGGACTGTGGGGTGATCCATCGGATTTTTCATAATACAAATTGTAACGCGGCGGCTGGTTAGCTAGTATCGGGTGCTGGTTGTACACGAAAATGCTGTCGAACTTGTGCTTGGCGCGTTAAAGGAGAATTTTCCGTGTCATAAGAACCGTTGAAAGGCGAGCAGAATTGCTTTTAACCGAGAGGTTAGCGGAACAAATCGCTGGCCGCCGGGCGTAGCAAGTCACGAGTGCGGCCGCGAGCGGGCTCGTAGCGAAAACCACGAATGATGCACGCGGGAGTGCGATTGAGTTTGCCGCAGACGAGAGCCGCGGCACATGCGAGTTCGTCGGCGACCGCCTCGAGGCTGACGCGCAGAGTGTATCCGTGAGGATCGCGGTGGCCGCGGTCATCGCGCAGCGGCTTCATACCGGCGACGCCGATGCAGAAGTCCACCAACCCTTCGCGCCAAGGCCGGCCAAATGTATCCGTGATGAGAACAGGGATGGTTAGCTTGGTGAGCTTTTCCAGCTGGCGCTGAATTTCGTGAGCAGATCGGTCGGGATCAAGCGGGAGCAATAACCCGTGCCGTCCGCCATCGACATTCGAGACGTCGACTCCGCTATTGGCGCAGATGAAACCATGTTTCGTTTCGGTGATGAGCACGCCGTTCTTGCGCCGGATCACCGCGGCGCTCTCACGCAAGGATAGTTCGACGGCGCGAGCGTCAAGCTTGTATTTCTTCGCCCAAGCGAGCGAATCGGCGGAGGGCTTGATCGTTTCGAGATCGACGATGCGGCCTTCGGACTTCGAAACGATCTTGTGTTTCACGACCAGAATGTCGCCGGGCTCGAATGCGAGAGCGTCTTGCTGCATCGAGTGCAACAGCTTTTCAGCCAGCGCATCTCCGGGCTTTATGTCGTCCGCGAAAGAGATCGGAATGAGAAGAACTTCCTTGTGGAAATCACTCGATGCTCGCTGCTTACTCCTCGCGAGCGATTTGCGAGTTGCGGGCCTGCTCACAGACCATCCTTACCTGCGGCGAGGAAGCGATCAACGATGGTCCAGCGGCGGGCCAGTTGCTGAGTGCGGGTTTCGCCGGGACGATCGAGAAGTTGTTGTAGATCTCCGGGGTTGTCAACGTCGAGCGCGATGCTGGGAAGCTGCAGCACCTGGCAAGGTTTTCCCGTCTCTTGAGCGGCGGCGAGGTGCGGCCGGAAACTATCGTTGCCAAAACGTAGGGGAAATAGATTCGGGGGGCGGCGAAAGGCGGCGTTGGTGCCGCGTCCGTCGGCGGCGGGAACCAGCACCGAACCTTCTTTCGGAGCCGCCGCTAAAATTTGGTCGACCTCGGCTGCCTGGATGAGCGGAATATCGGCGGGAATGACGAGAGTGTAATCGATGCCGCGAGCTTCGCAGAGGCGTGTTGCCATCTCGATGGCTCCGGTTTCGCCGGGGTTCGTGCGGTCGGGGATGAGTTCGAAGTCGTATTTCTCGGCGAGTTCGAAGGCGAAGGGATCGCTCGTCACCAGCGTACAGGCCGGCCGTTGCGGCCAAGTGGCCAGCGTGGCCACAACGTCATGCAGCATGGCTTGGGCCAACTCCGTGCGCGCGGATTGATCGAGCACCGAAGCGAGCCGCTGCTTGGCGTCCGATAAATTCTTGACTGGGATGAGGATCACGGCTGGTCAGAGGCGGCGCGTGCCGCGGTCTCGCGGGCGGCAGATTTGCCCGTGAGCAGTCCGGTTACCGCGAACGAAAGCACAGTTCGCGCGAGAGACGCCTTGTCTTCTGCGGAGCGCATGATGGTCTGCGCGCACTGCACGCGCAAACCATTTCCGCGAAGCGCGTCAGCGGCGCGGGAATCGCGGGTATCGCAAACCAGGAGATCGAGAAAATCTTCATACGCCTTGGCTACGCCAGCGATTGAGCAAGGCAGTCCCTGCGCCGCCATCAGAATGCCAGCCGGTCCCGCTACCGGAGCGCTTCCAACAATCGGACTCACCGCGGCAACTTTGCCGCGAGCGCGCATCAGAGCATCGCGAATACCGGGGACGGCGAGAATTGGTCCAATGCTCGTGATGGGGTTGCTGGGGGCGATCAGGACGGCATCCGCTGAGACGATGGCTTCGATCACGCCAGGCGCGGGTTCAGCATCGGAAGCGCCGGCGAAGCGCACGGAGTTCACGGGATCCTGATACCAGCGCTGCACGAAATACTCTTCGAAGCTGAGTTCGCCGGAGGGCGTATCCACGCGGGTTTCGACGCGGGAATCGCTCATGGGAAGGATGCGAGCTTTTACGCCGAGTTTTTCGTTGATCGCTGCCGTCGCCTCGGAAAGAGTTTTGCCTTCGGCCAGCAGGCGCGATCGCAGCAGGTGCACGGCGAGATCGCGATCGCCGGTGTGGAACCATGTGGGCTCGCCAAGTTGCCCCATCGCCTGCAGGCAGAGAAAAGTATCGCCTTTCACGCCCCAGCCGCGCTCGCGGCTCAGCAGGCCGGAGAGGACGTAGGTGATGGAGTCGATATCCGGGGAGACGTAAAGGCCCCACCAGAGCAGATCGTCGCCGGTGTTGACGATGAGAGTGATTTCTTCGGGCGGGATGACTTGCCGCAGTCCATCCACGAATTTCGCGCCGCCAGTGCCACCGCTGAGCACGCAGATCATGCGGCGCTCCTGATCCGGGCGAGGCCATCGGCATCGCGAGCGGCCTCGAGCTTTTCCGCCAGCAATCGCGATTGTTGCGAACCAAAGCGAGAGATGAGCGCGGGCAAAAATTCTGGATAGACGGGCAATCGCTGGCGCAATTCTTGTCCTTTACCCTCGGTGCGCAGGCGTAGTTGCTCGAGATGCGGCCACGGCTTTTCGGGATTGATGAAGTCAGGAGTCAGAGGCGAAATTCCTCCCCAGTCGTTGATGCCGGCATCGATCAACTCCTCATAATACGGTGCATTGAGGTTGGGAGGCGCCTGAATATTGACGTTGGGCATTAACAAACGAGCTACCGCCACGGCGCGAAGCATCTCTCCCTGACTAGGTTCCGGCACCTGAGCCATAGGGATGCCGGGCTTGGCGCGGAAGTTCTGGACGATCACTTCCTGAATATGGCCATAGCGGTCATGCAGATCGCGAATGGCAATGAGTGTATCAATGCGGTCTTCGAGGGTTTCGCCGATGCCAAGCAACAGGCCAGTGGTGAAGGGAACTCGCTGCTTTCCGGCTTCTTCAATTATGCGGAGACGCTTTGCGGGAAGCTTATCGGGAGCGTTGTCGTGGGCTGCGCCGGGGGCGAGCAGAGCGCGGTTCGTGCTTTCGAGCATGAGGCCCATGCTGGGCGCGACGGCGGCGAGACGACGGATCCACTCGGCGCTGAGCAGGCCGGGATTGGGGTGTGGAAGCAACGTGGTCTCGCGAAGTACGAGTTCGCACATCGCTTCAAGGTAGTGAAGTGTGGATTTATAGCCGAGATGCCGCAGGGTGTCGCGCATCTCGGGGAAAAGCAGTTCCGGCTTGTCGCCGAGGCTGAAGAGGGCCTCGGTGCATCCGAGCTTTTCGCCGGCGCGAGCCACGGCGAGGACTTCTTCGGGAGTCATGGTGTGAGCGCCCGGGTCGCTCGGATCGCGGCGGAAGATGCAGTAGCCGCAATAGTCACGGCAGAGATTGGTTAACGGCAGGAAAACTTTGCGAGAGTAAGTGATGACGCCGGGCTTAAAGCTTTCTTTCGCGGCCCGGGCGGCGGAAAGAAGCGCCGGAAGATCTTTATCGTCGCAGCGGATCAGACTCAGCGCCAACTCGCGTGAAATAGGCGATCCGGGTTGCAGAGCGGGCAAACTCGTCGGCCGTGATGAGCTTTGCTTTGGCGCGGCGGCTTTGAGAGCGGTTGGCGTCACTGCATGATTCCGTAAGCGGGCGGATGCATCGAATCATACCTGAGCGACCTATTGTCCGGCATCCTCGACCGGCACGTCGATGTAATCTGTTCTCTTCGGCGGGGTATGCGCGGCACTTGGCGTGATAATGTGGCAGGCGAGGAAACGGCAGGGACTGCATGAGTCTGACTGCAATCGAGTTCCGGAAAGCCATGGGAGCCTTCGCCACGGGAGTGACTATTATCACTCTCGACCTGGATGGCGAAGTCCACGGCATGACGGCAAATGCGGTCGCCTCGGTGTCACTCGATCCTCTACTGGTGTTGGTCTGCGTGGGACACATCGCCCAGACGCATGGTTATATCCATGCCAAGAAGCGTTTTGGAATCAATATTCTGGCGGAAAGGCAGCGACCGATTTCCGAATACTATGCACGACCGGTGGAAGTGCGGGTTCACGCCGAGCAGGGCCGGGAGCAAGTTCGTGCCGAGGCAGAGGCAGGGGCGCGCTTTGACCGGACGGCGCATGGAACCCCCGTATTGCACGGGGCGCTGGCGTATTTAGAATGCAAGCTGCAGTCGGCGCGGGAGGCCGGCGACCACACCATTTTTATTGCGGAAGTCGAGGACGTTGTGGTGCGCTCCGGCGAGCCGCTGCTGTTTTTTCGCGGCAAATACCGCAAGATTGGTCAAGAGGTGGCGGGCTGAACCGAGAAGGCCCGACGCCTTATGAGGGGGGGCGCCGGGCCGTAGGGACTCGCAGACGTTTCAACCATACTTGCTTGTATGTCCTGTGGAGCACAAGGTTGGATGTCACAATCTCCTTGTGACGGATGTCACACTCGGGCAGTCAAGATGTGCCACTTTTCGGGGCGCGGAACATCTTATAGACATCCGAGAAAAACATCTATTTATCAGAGCGGAGGCATATATCCATGGGCGAAAAACTGGTCAAGAATGAATCCGAGTGGAAGCAGAAGCTAACACCGGAGCAGTATCATGTGACGCGCGAGGCGGGGACCGAACCGGCCTTTACCGGTAAGTACTGGAAAACAAAGGATTCCGGAACCTATCACTGTGTTTGCTGTGGCGAGCCGCTATTCGAGTCATCGACCAAATTCGATTCCGGCACCGGCTGGCCGAGTTTCTATACCCCGGCCGATAAGAGCAAAGTCGAGGAGCACAAGGATTCGAGCTATGGAATGGTCCGCACCGAAGCGCGCTGTGCAAAATGTGGGGCGCACCTGGGGCATGTGTTTGAGGATGGTCCAGCGCCGACCGGGTTGCGATATTGCATGAATTCCGCAGCCCTCGACTTGAAGCCTAAAGGGAAGGAGAAGCAGTAGGGACGCTAATGTAAAGGCGTCATCCCGTACGCGAATAGTCATCCCGAGCAAAACGAGGGACCTTGGTTTCGGCCTGCGCAACCTGACTGTTGGTGCAGGCAAAAACCAAGGTCCCTCGTTTTGCTCGGGATGACAGACCCAAAGGACAGAGTGACTACGCGCTGGCAGTTGCGGCCATCGCTTTGGGTTGCTCAGTAGCCGACGATTTGGCCTGGGATGTCTGGTTCTGTTGCTTTTGCCCACCGCTACGAACTTCGACGCCGCCCTTCAGGACGGCACCATCTTCCACGCTGATGCGAATCGTGGACACGTCTCCAGTGACCGAACCTTCGCTGCGGATATCGATGCGGTCGCTGCACTCAATGTTTCCGTTAACCTTGCCCATGACCACAACCTCGGCGGCAACAATGTTGGCCTGGACTACGCCGTTGCGGCCAATGGTGACGCGGTTGTTGGGCAGGCTGATCTTGCCTTCGATGCGGCCATCCACGTAAAGCGCTTCTGCGCCGCTGATTTCGCCTTTGATCACGAGCGAACGTCCGATGGTGGCCTGCTCGACGGGCGCGCTGACGGTTTTAACTGGGTTTGGTTGGGAGTTGGGTGTCGGAATTGGAGAATTGGGTTTGCCGTACGAGTACTCTGAGGGCTGAAGCATGCGACCTTCCTTATTCCGCGCGGCAGGTCACTTGGGCGCCGGCCCTGCGGTTGGTCTGGGATTTTCGGCCTCGGGATACTTCATTCCCTTTGGCCAATCCGACTATCGCACAGAAGTAAGTAATCCTCCGAGATTACGGAAGAGAGTGTACGGTTGGGTGGGTCTGGCCGTCAGTCGGCCTCTTCGTCAGTCGGCTTCCTGAAGAGACTGGCTGAGATCTTCCCATTCGCGCAGCAGGGCAGCGTGTGCGGTTTTCTGCTGATTGAGCTCCTGCGACTGGCGCAGGCTCTCGTCGGCGCTGACGAAATCCTGCATGGCGGTTTCGCACCGCGCGATTGCGCTTTCCGCGCGGCTGATTCCCGCCTCCAATTCGCGGATGCGGTCCTCGATCTTTTTACGCTTGATAGGATTCAGACGCTTCGCCTTGGCGGCAGGCGCTGAATCGGCGGGGGCAGAATGATTGCCGTTGGAAGGAACTTCTACGGCAGGCTCTACTGTGCCCAGTTGTTGGCGAATCGTCTCGTTCTGTTTCGCGCTGCCGCCTTGCTTCCGCCAGAGGTAATCTTCGTAGTTGCCGGGATAGACTTCAACCTTTCCATCCCCAATTTCAAAAACTCGCGTTGCCAGCTTGTCGATGAAGTACCGATCGTGCGAGACGAAAACGACGGTGCCGGTGTATTCCATCAGCGCCTCGAGCAGCACATCTTTGGCTCGCAGATCGAGGTGGTTCGTGGGTTCGTCGAGCAGCAAAAAGTTCGCCGGATGCAATAACAGCCGCAGCAGCGCGTAGCGTCCGCGCTCGCCGCCGGAGAGCACGCCGATCTTCTTGAATACGTCGTCTTCAGAAAAAAGAAAGCATCCCAGCAGGCTGCGTAATTCGGTTTGTGTGGAGCGGGGCGAGGCTGCGCCGAGATCGTCGAGCAGGTTCGCCTCGGGGTTCAGTTCCTTATATTGATCCTGCGCGAAGTAATCGGCCTGCACGTTATGGCCGAGGCGGAATTCGCCTGCAGTGGGCTGCTCGGTGCCTGCGAGCAGCTTGATCAGAGTTGACTTGCCTGCGCCGTTGACTCCGACCAGCGCGATGCGGTCGCCCTTCTCGATAAGAAAGTTGACGTTGCGGAAGACTTCTTTTTCGCCAGCGCCATTCGGGTTACCGTTCGTTTTCGCGACGTTCGTTTTCCCGTCGTTCTTGTTTGCGTCAACTCTACGCGGATAACTCTTGGCTACGCCTTCGAATTCGGCTACGATGCGACCGCTCGGCTTAGGCTGCGGAAAAGAAAAGTGAATCGTCTTTTCTTCCGGCGGAACCTCGATGCGCTCGATCTTTTCCAGCTCTTTGATTCGGCTCTGCACCTGCTTGGCCTTGGTCGCCTGGTAGCGAAAGCGATTGATAAAGACCTCCAGTTGCTCGATCCGGTCGCGCTGGTTGCGGTAGGCGGCCTGCAACTGCTCATTGCGCTGGGTCTTCTGCGCCAGGAATTTGTCGTAGTTGCCGGTGTAAAACCAGAAGCGCTTGTTCCAGATTTCCGCGATTTTGTTTACGGTGACATCTAGAAAATAACGGTCGTGCGAGATGAGCACAAATGCGTGTGGATAATTGTGCAGATACTCTTCCAGCCAGTTGCGGGCTTCGAGATCTAAATGATTCGTGGGTTCGTCGAGAAGCAGCAGGTTTGGTTTTTGCAGCAACAGTTTGGCCAAGGCAAGGCGCATCTGCCAGCCGCCGGAAAATTCGTCGGTCTGTCGCTCCCAATCTTCTTTGGAAAAGCCCAACCCCATCAGAACTCTTCCTACTTCGGATTCGATCGAGTAGCCGCCGCGGGTGCGGAATTCGTGCTCCAGGCTGTGATAGCGGTCGGCGACCCCGGCATATTCCGCGCTGGTGTGGTCGAGTTCGGAGATGCGATGCGTGAGCGTTTCGAGTTCGCGCTCTATGGCGTGAAGGTCGCTGAAAACTTCCATGCATTCGGCGAAGACTGTGCGGCCGGAAAGCGTGAGGCCATCCTGAGGCAAATAGCCGGCAGTCGTTCCTTTGGCGATGCTGATCGAGCCGTAGTCGAAGCTGTCGAGACCGGCGAGAATCTTCATCAGCGTGGACTTGCCGGTGCCGTTGCCGCCGACCAGCCCGACGCGGTCGCGGGGCGTGATGAGCCAGTCGACGTTTTCGAAAAGAAGTTTGTGGCCGAAGCGTTTCCCGGCACCGGAGAGCTGAATCATGCTGTAATTATCGTCTCATAAAATTCAGTACCCAGTACCTGGTACCCAGTTGCTAGTTCAATCTTGTCTTTCCTCTAGAATGGTTGCCATCCGGAACGCAGTCTTCCGTCTCGCGAAGCCGGTCGGAAACATGTGAAGGACCTCTGCAGTTTTCCTTGCTGCTGAAAGCAAGTACACAGGTCCTTCGTCGGGAGTCCTGCGCTTTGCGCGCAGGGCTCCGCTTCCTCAGGATGACAACCATAAAAATGTGATTCAGGAGCGCGCGGCTGCCGAGACTTGGCGATTCTCTTCGGTGCCCCAGAGGGCACTATGGAAGTGAATGCGCTCTAGCGCGCGATCAATGGCGGCTTCCAGTTCGTGGGCGTACTTTACCTCGCGGCCTTTGGCGAGGCGGCGGCGCGCCTCTTCGGGGCTGAACCACGTGGGATGGCGCATCGGTTCATCGGCGCGGCGCTGCTGGTGGACTTCCATCAGAAAAGCTTTGACCACGAACTCCTTTACTCCGCCGGGCTGCCAGAACACGCCTTTCGAGTGAATGTAGAGATGGAAATGGCGCGGTTCGATGGTGCCGATGGCTCCAGCTTCTTCGGCGGCTTCGCGCTCCGCGGCCTGGCTGTGCGAAAGGCGCGCTTCGGGCGAGCCTTTGGGGAAGGTCCACTTGTTGCCGCCGTTTGTATTGACCAGCAGGAACTCGACCGCGTTGCCCCGGCGGCGAAAGCAGACCGCGGCCACCTGCAGCGGCAGAGATTTCGAAACGCGGGCGGAAGCCATGGCAGCAATCTCCTGGCAATAGGTTACTCCGGAGATATTTCACGAATGTTAATGTGCAACAAAAATTGTGCACCCGAGGTAACCAGTTACCAAATTGGGCGGCGGCCTAAAGGACGCCGCCGTAGACCGGAATTGCGGCTCCAGTCACGTCTTTGCCGCCGTCTCCCGCGAGCCACATGATCAGGCTGGCCACCGACGCGGGCTGCACCCATTGCGAGAGATCGACGCCGGGCATGTCTTTGCGGTTGGCGGGCGTGTCCATGGTGCCGGGCAGGATCACGTTGGCGGTGATTTGCTTGTCTTTGTTTTCCAGAGCAACCGTCTTCATCAGCGATACCAGCGCCGCCTTCGACGCGCTATAGGCACCAATTGTGGGCGCGGGTTCTTCGGCCTGCCGGCTGCCGATGGCAATGATGCGCCCGCTTCCAGCCTTGCGCATTTCAGGGATCACAGCGCGCAGCAGATGAAAGGCGCTGTTCAGGTTGGCGTCGAACATGCGCTGCCAGATGGCGTCGTCCATGGCAGCGACGGTCTGGCCCCCCCGGCGAAGCCGCCAACCAGATGCGCCAGCACGTCAATCTTTCCGCAACGTGCGATCACAGTGGCGACGGCCTGCTTCGCTGTCTCCAGACTGGTGAGCGTGGCAGGAAGCGCGATGAAATTGGGATGGTCGAAATCAGACTGCTGGATTCGCGGCGCGAGGCCGACGACTGTGAAGTTCGCATCCAGCAGCGCTTTTGTGACGTGAGTTCCGAGGCCGCCGTTGGCGCCGGTTACGAGAGCAATTTTTTCAGGCATGAGCGTGGCTCCTACGGGAACCAATCATAAACGAGCCGCTGAGGGGATGTGGTGATAGGGGCTATTTTGCAAAGGTGTATTATGCTGGGCCAACGAGGATAATGCTTTGAAAGCTATTTCGTTCTCCATCGTTGCGGTCTTCTTCGCTAGTCTTCTACAGGCGGTTTCATCTTCTGGTCAGACCGTTGATCCTCCTCAACAAGAGCCCCTTAAGATAGATGCCATCACTGGCTTTGTTCATCTGCTTAACAAGCCCGAGTTGATCTATCCAAAAGACGCGCTGGAACAACACATTGAAGGCCAGGTTGAACTTGAACTCACGGTTTCCCCGCAAGGCGACGTTGTCTCAGAGCGAGCAGTTTGGGGGCTGTCAGCGCTTCGGCAAGCCGCGATCGATACATTCAAGAATGTGAAGTACATTCCTTTTGACCGCGATGGAAAATCGTCAGTCGCTCTCGTGCGGGCGATTGTTGCCTATGAAAAGGATCACGCGGAAATGAGGATTGAAAGTGAACATGCGATCCCACAGTTGCAAATGCCAGCGAAGATGAACAATGAATACAAGGGGGGAACGGCGGCGACTTTGGATTAGGCACAGGGGCACATGGCCGCCAAGTTGGCGGTGTTGAGATCCTCAGCGACACCCAAGGTGTGGACTTTGGGTCCTACCTTCGGCAGGTAGTCCTGCCGCTAGTGCGCAAGAATTGGCACAACGTAATTCCGGAATCCGCGCAACGAAAACATGGAGACGCAATCATTGAATTCGCGATTGCCAAGGATGGAAGAGTCCGAGGCATGAAGCTGGTAACGAGTTCCGGAGACAGTTCGCTGGATCGCGCGGCCTGGAGCGGCATCGTGGGCTCTGACCCATTTCCGGCGCTCCCTGGAGAATTTGGCGGGCAATATATCGCTCTTCGTATTCGTTTCCTTTACAACCCTACCAAAGAGGAGATCGCGCCGGCTGAACCCACTGCATCTGCCCCGGCAGTTAAGTGAAACCGAAAAGCGTAGTGCGCGGCTTCAGTCGTACTCGTCGAGAACAGGCGACTTAGCTAGAAGGACGCTATTTGACCGTTGCCTAGGACTGCGCGGAAAATAGGTGCGAGGTGGTCCATGATTCGCCATCGCCTGGTTCTGCTATTGCTCGTCGTAGTCCCGCTAACCCTCGATTCCGCGGCACTACCAGTGCCTGCACCACATGTCATTGACTTGAAGTCGTCCGACGGTACGATTCTCAAGGCAACCTATTTCGCGGCGGGCAAGTCCGGCCCCGGTGTTTTGCTGCTGCACCAATGCAACCGTCAGCGGAAAGTATGGGACGACCTGGCCGGACAGTTGGCGACAGCGGGGATCAACACGTTGACCTTTGATCTGCGCGGCTTCGGCGAAAGCGGTGGCGCACCAATCGACAAGCTGACGCCTGAGGACGAGGCAAAGGTGGAGGCGGATAAGTGGCCGGGTGACATTGAAACGGCCTTTCAGTACCTGGTCTCGCAGTCCGGTGTCACTCGGGATGTGATCGGCGTGGGGGGAGCAAGTTGCGGCGTCAATCATTCCATTCAGACCGCACGCCGTCATCCTGCAGAGGTCAAATCGTTGGTACTGCTGTCTGGCGGGACCGATCTTGCCGGGCGTCGTTTCCTCCGTCAGGAGTCGCGGCTGCCAGAACTCTTCGCGGTGGCCGACGACGACGAATTCCGGGCCACAGTGCAGATAGTGCCTTGGCTCTTCGGCGTCTCCTCCAACCCCGGCAAGAAATTTGTGCACTATGCCTCTGGAGGACACGGAGCCGAGATGTTCGCAGTTCACCCCGAATTGCGTAGTGTAATCGTGGATTGGTACGTGACCACCCTGATCAAGACCCCCGGCAAGGCGGCGCCTGACAAAAGCGGTGAGTCGGTCTCGCAATCGGCGCAAATACTAGATCAAATCGAGATGCCCGGCGGAGTCGACCAGGCCGCCCGGAAGCTGGCCGAGGCCCGCCGGAACGATCCCAAGGCAATAATTTTTCCGGAAACCATCGTCAACCTCATTGGCTATCAGCACCTTCAGGCGGGTGACGTTAAGACCGCAGTGGAGATCATGAAGCTCAACGTCAATGCGTTTCCGGAATCGCCCAAAGCCTACGACAGCCTCTCCGACGTCTATTTGGCGGACGGTCAAAAAGAACTGGCGCGGCAGAGCGCCAAGAAGGCGCTCGAACTCCTGGATTCCGACACCACTGATCCGCAGGCACGCCGCGATGCAATTCGCGGCAACGCCCAACTCAAGCTCAAGCAATTGGGCGAAGGCCAGCCATAAGTGCCCCTCCCAGTTGATTATCGGCGCAAACAGATCATCACACCAAAGGCTCATTCATGAGGGCTCTCATACGGCTTGAGCATCATGCCAGGTTTCGCTGCAGCGTTTCCCGATCCAGTTCATTCTCCCATCGCGCCACCACCAGCGTCGCTACGCCGTTGCCGATCATGTTCACCAGGCCGCGGAACATGCTCATGAAGCGGTCGATGCCGAGAATGAGAGCCATGCCTGCCACTGGAATCGTCGGGATCACTGACAAGGTCGCGACCAGCGCGATAAACGATGCTCCCTGCACGCCGCTTGCGCCTTTCGAGGTTAGCGTGGCGACCGAGAAAATTGTCATCTGTTCCAGCAACGTCAGGTGCGTGTTGGTGGCCTGGGCTACGAATAGCGCGGCGAGAGTCATGTAGAGGCCGCTGCCGTCGGTGTTGAAGGTGTAGCCGGTGGGAACCACCAGTCCCACCAGAGAGCGCGAGCAGCCCAACTTTTCCAGCTTCTCCATCAAAGTAGGAATCGCAGTTTCCGAGGAACTGGTAGCCAGCACCAGCAAAATTTCTTCTTTGATGTGCAGCAGGAATTTTACGATGTTGAAGCCCGCGGCCCAGCAAATCGCACCCAGCACGATGAGCACGAAAAGAATGCAGGTCACATAAAACGTGGCGATCAGCTTAACCAGCGGGCCGAGCGAGGCCAGTCCATATTTGCCGATGGTGAAAGCCATCGCGCCGAATGCGCCGATGGGCGCAAATATCATTAAGATGTTCACCACGCGAAAGACGATGTGGGTCAGTGATTCGAGCAGGTTCACAATCGGTTTGGCGCGCGACCCCGCCGACGACAACGCAACCCCAAACAGAATCGACACAAATACGACTTGCAGAATGTCGCCCTTGGCAAAGGCGTCGGTGACCGTTGTAGGGATGATGTGCATCAGAAATTCGGTGACCGATTGCGCTTTGGCTTGCCCCGCATAATCGGCGACGGCGTGGGTATCGAGCGTAGACGCGTTCACGTTGAATCCGCTGCCGGGACGAACCACATTGCCGACGATGAGCCCAACCGCAAGAGCAATCGTTGAAACGATTTCAAAGTAAAGCAGCGCCTTACCGCCGACTCGGCCGACCTTCTTCAAATCCTGCATGCCAGCGATGCCAGTGACCACTGTGCAGAAGATGAGAATCGTGATGATCATCGTGATCATCCGGATGAAGGCATCGCCCAGCGGCTTCATGGCGACGGCGCGGGCGGGAGAGAGATATCCCAAGGCCACGGCAAGAACCATGGCGATTGCCACCTGCACCCACAGGGAAGCGTAGAAAGGTTTGCGGTGGGGAGCGGGCGATGGGGCTGATCCGGTGTCGGACTCGGAAGCGGCGATAGAAGTCGGCATTATTTGTTCTAGTGAAGCGAGTGTTACTTTGAGCCGCTAGGCTTCGCCTAGGCGGTCCTCTCCACATCCTGTCGTCCTGAGCAGAGCGAAGGATCTATGCAGTTTGTTTTGCGCCGGCAGAGTTGCATAGGTCCTTCGCTCAGGATGACAAATGAGCTGTTGTTGCCCCGAGACCTAGTTTGCTGGTGCTTGCAGCGTTTTCACCAGCCACGGAATAATCACCTGTTTGAAAATTCGGGGATCGGGCCACACGCCAACCTGACGGCCAAGATGCCCGCCGTGAGGATTGATCCACGCGTCTTTCGGCACGTCGCCGTTGCTCAGCAACAGATACTCGTCGTCGATGGGAACCTGCGTGTCGAGAACTCCGGCGAGAATCAGCATGGGAGACATCGGCTTACCCAGCAAGCCTTCGCGCACGAGCGAAAGCTTCGGCAGGAAGTCGCCCATTTCGTCGAGGGTGTGAACGTCCTGCAGAATGCTCATCAGCGCAGGCACCTGATCGAATAAATATTCGCGATTGCCCATCAGCGAGTTCATCAGAAAATCTTTCTGAAAAAACTTATTCACCGGCGGAGATTGCGCGCTGCAACCGCGTAGCCGGTCATGCTCGACGATGGCCATCTTGGTGGCCCAATACGCTCCCCAACTCACGCCGTGCATGGCGATGCGGTTTTTATCGATCTCCGGGCGCGACTGCACGTAGTCAAGCACGCGCGAGAGCATGCGGTCGGCAGTCTCGCTGACCTTGATTGGATTCTGTCCGGTGCCGGGTCCATCGACAGCGAGATAGCCGATACCGAAGGGAAGAATCGCGCTGAAACTTTCCGTCAAGTCTTCTTTGCGGCTGTCGAGGCCATTCACCGCGATCACCAGCGGCACGGGACCTTTCGCATCCTTTGGTAAGCGCAGGTAGGCGATGATTTCCTTGCCTTCGAAGGGAATGCGAACCACCTCGAGCGGCGGATCGAAGAATTTCGCATGATCGAGAAACGCCTCCAGCGCCTTTTCATACGAGCGCTGCTTGCCCGGCGACGCGGGAATCGGCCAGCGTCCAAACGAGTAAAGCCGCCAGGCGCGGATGTAGTCGGCGTTCGCCTTAGTGGGGTCCGATTTTTCCAGCGACTTCGCTTCGTTGAAATATCGATCGGCGACGTGCATGAAGCCCGTGGCCCACTCGTCTTTGTCGGCGGTGTGAATGCTTTCGAAAGCCTCTTTCACGTCGCCGGGATCGAGCCCAATCAGCGGATACTGGCCGACTTCAGCGCGATGGATGGCTTCAACGCGGATCTCGTCGATAGTGCGTTCCCGTCGGGGCTCGTTTTGCGCAGATGCGGTTGCAGAGAGAAGTGCGAATAGCGCAGCGAAGAAAATTGCGAAACGAAACAGATTTGTTTTCATAATTGGGCCCGTTTCTTCTGATCTCAATAACGTGGAGCTCTCTCACAAGATGAATTAATAGAACCAGTCCGCTGCGTCCCCCAGGAGCTAAAGTCCGCGTAGTTCTGGGTTCTGAGCGGCACGACTGAAGTCGTGCCCTTCCCGATCTTCTTGGGCGCGTTTAATCACTCGCAAAAAAGGCCGGATTGAATTGCATCCGGCCTTCTCTCACACCCGCAGGGCTGACCGCATAACTAGAACGTAAACTTCATTCCCAACTGCACTGAGCGCGGCCCGCCCGACCCTACGGCAGGGTTGGCGGCAGCGATATCCGGCGTGGCGCAACCGCAGCCGAAAGGACGAACCGACGGATCATTCAGGCCGAACCCGTTTTGACCGCCGTAAGGGTTCGCGAAGTTGGGGTGATTGAAAATGTTGAAGAATTCGACGCGGCCCTGGAGCCGCATGGTTTCTCCAAAGTGGAAATTCTTGGCCAGGGAAAAATCGAAATTCCTGAAGCCAGTATCTTCGAACATGTTCCGGCCCATATTCCCGAACTGGCCCAGCGGCGGCGCCATCATGACGGAGTTTCCGGATGCATAGCAGCCAAAGGAATTTAACGAGGTCGTTTCTGGACCGGGAGTGCCGCCGTCTTCTGCAAGGGCAGAGGCCACGCAGCCCGCTGGCAGATTTGTCGGTGAGAAGTAGGGAATTCCAACTCCGCGCCTGGATTTAAAGTCCGAAGGATTGCCGAGACTGTTGGTTCCAGCGCGGTAGAAACTCCAGCGAATGGGGCTGTTGGCTGGGGGGCTTACCGGCAACGGCCCCACCCCGGCCGCATCCGTTCCCTCGTCCATCGGACCCCAGTACTGCGGGCTCTCCAAAGTGATGATCGAATTCAGCTCCCAGCCTTCTCGAAGCTGTCCGAAGCCCTTGCGACTGGGAATGGCATAGGTGAGTGAAACCGTGAGCCGATGACGAATATCGAAGTCGCTATTAGCGTACTCGGCTGCGACGTTGTGAGCGTTCTGCGGCAAACCCGAGCCGTAGCCGAAGTCCCAGTTCGCGCCTACATCATCGAGTGCGTGCGAGTAAGTGTAACCCGCAACCATGCTCAGACCGTGGTAGTTGCGCGCATTCAGTGTGACTTGCAATCCGTTGTAGTTGGACTTGTAGACATTTCCCATCTGGAAGATGTTGCTCAGAAAGGGATATTTACTGTTGTATGGAAGGCAAAGCTGATCTACAGAATTTATTGCCGGATCTGCGCAAGCCGGATTGTAATCACTGCCGACGGGCGGCTGATTAATATCTCGAATTCCAGTCAGGTTCGAGCCGTGATTGCCCACGTAAGCGGCCTCAATCGAAAGGTTCGTGGTGAAGGCATGCTGTAGGTTCAGCGTCCAGTTCCATACGTACGGAGTGGTGAGGCCTCGGTCGACGGTCATGATGGGGCACGGGTTGTTGAAGCAATTGATCTTGTTGCCGCCGTAAAGCGGCCCATTTGCAGCGTCCCAAGTGGCCGGATAACTCAAGAAGTTCTTGATCGTGACGTTTCCTGTCGTAATTGTGCCGCCGGATGTATCGCCCGCAGCGTCGATCGGGGCACCCGTGGGAACGCTACCGGGTCCAAAGGCATTATTGAAGGCGACGAACGATTGCCAGTTCACGGTTTCGTAGATCAACCCGCCGCCGCCGCGCACCACAGTTCGCCCGTTACCGCTGATATCCCATGCAAAACCCGCGCGGGGGCCGAAGTTCTTATGGTCGGGGTTCCAAAGACTGCTGATCTGATGGCCGACCTGCACCAGCCCCACGTTCGGGTCAAAATTTCCCAGTAAATTGTGAGCTTCCTGCGGCACGCTGCTGAATTCGTAGCGAACGCCGAAGTTAATGGTCAGATTCCTGGTGGCCCGAAAGTCATCCTGGAAAAATCCCGCATACGCCCAGTTGTGCAGTTGCAGGGTTGGATTGCCTACGGTCACCGACGACTTGAAGGGTGCGCCGGCAAAGAAATCCTCAAGCGGCGCCGAACCGTTGGGACCTGGGTTTGCGCTGGCAACGCCGCCCAGGAATGTAATGCTGCCCCGGGCATTGCCATAGGCCGCGTTTTTTACGTCGTCGTAGTGAAGCTCGCCACCGAATTTTATGGCGTGCTTGCCCGCGGTGTAGGAGATGTGATCCACGAACTGCGTGATCGAATCGGGTCCCTGGAACTTAGGCCACTTGAAACCACCCAGCCCCGGAAAAAAGTAGCCGCCAAAACCGATGCGCGGCAGACCGCCAGTCTCGGGCCCGCTCACGCCTGTATCCAAACCGTAAGCGGAGGCGGGCGTGTTGAGATCGCCAGGCAAAGTTGGCTGGTAGAGGCGGTTGTAGCCAACACGCGCCTCGTTCACGAGGCGCGTGGTAGGAGTCCAAATCCAATTGCCGCCGACCACCTGCGCGCGAGTGTGAATATCCGAGAGCCATTTCTGCTGCAGTTCGGGAAAGTCTTCGACGGTGCCGGTGTTGTTTCCAAAAAAGTAGGTTCCGGCAATGCTGTTTCGTTCGTTTAGCCTGTAATCCACCTTGGCGACCACGTTGTTGACGTGCACAACGTTGTTAAATCCATTCGTGATGTTGATGCTCGGTGCGGTGTTGGTGGGAAATCCCGAGCCGTTGCACGTGACCGCGGCGCCCGAGAATGTGCATCCTGAGATGAGCAGGCTGGCGGGACTGACAATCACCCCAGCCGCTACTGCCGCGGGCTGCGTGATATCTGCGATCGCATCTGGAATGCTGTCGGCGCAATCGCCGGCAAAACCGAAGGAACAGGTTCCATTCGGCGTCATGTGCACCATCGAAGGACTGGTTATGCCTCCGAATGAGTTGCCCACGTTGTAGCGCTGGCCTTCGTAGGCAGCAAAGAAAAACGCCTTATCTTTGATGATCGGCCCGCCGAGGCTGCCTCCAAACTGTTCCAGAGTTCGGGTCAATTTTGGATTTGGATCGTCGTTGAAATAATTCCGCGCGTCCATCACTCCGTCGCGACCGAACCCAAACGCGGTGCCGTGAATCCTATTGGTTCCGGACTTTAAACCGACGTTTACCACCGCTCCCGGCTTCCAGCCGTACTCAGCCGGCGGATTTTGTTGCAAATTAAATTCCTGAATCGCATCGATGGGCAGAATCGTCGCTGAATCGCCGGCGATTCCTGATCCGTTAATGATTGCCTGTCCGGAATACGGCTCACTGTTGAAAAGACCTTCGACAAAGTAGGCGTTATCCTCCGCGCGAAGGCCGTTGGCGCTTGTGGTCGAGAAGCCGCCGCCGGGGTAGCGCATCACGCCAGGACGCAACTGCAGCAGGTTTTCATAGTTGCGGCCGTTCAGCGGCAGGTCATTGATTTCTTGATTGCTGAGGGTCCCACCCAGCGTTGCTGAGGTCGTGTTAAGGAGAGGAACTTCTTCATTCACCACGACAGTCTCACTTACTTGGCCGGTTTGGAGGGCGAAGTCTGCGCGAACGTCCGTGGCGACCTCGATGACCACGTTCGGTCGCTCCACCGACTTGAAGCCTTTGGCTTCGACATGAATTTTATAAGTTCCGGGAGTCAGGTCGGGAGCCGCATAAGCGCCAGCGTCATCCGTGGTAAGGGTTCGCGAAGTTCCGCGCTGCACGTCGGTGATGACCACAGTTGCGCCGGCAACGGAGGCGCCGGTGGAGTCGGTGATGCTGCCCAAGACCCGTCCTGCCGTGGACTGGGCCATGGCTGGCAGACTGAGCAGGCACCCGGTAAGTACCACAGTAAGAAGAGCAATCCGGATGGCGGCAGTCGTGACGTGACCCGCGGACAGGGCGGTGCTTCGGAATGTCATCGGAACTTCCTCCGTTTTTCTGGTCCGACAGCCATACCACCCTTGATCGAATGAAGTCAAGAAAATTCTCCGATTTTGGGACTGGTGATCTAAAGTTGAGCCTGGTTAGTAAAGTCCTTCAAGGCAGATTTTTGAAAGTTTCCGCCGAAACTGGGTTTTATCACCCCGCTTGCATTCCTAACGTGCGAATGGTATCGTTATGTTGTCATACCACCATACCTAAAGACCGCAAATGTTCGCGTCCTTATCCAAATCCGCAGAAACTGCGCCGCAAGTGCTGGACCTGCGGTATAGTAGCCAGACCATCGGTGGACGCCCTCGTGCGGGAGAGAACTTTGTGTACAAAGTTGTCCGGACCTCGCGGCTCTATGAGCAGATCGTCCAACAGATTGAAGAGTCCGTCCTCAATGGCTCTCTAAAACCCGGCGATCAACTGCCTGCCGAGCGAGAGTTGGCGCAGCGCCTCGGCGTCAGCCGCACGGCTGTGCGTGAAGCCGTCAAGACCCTTCGCGAAAAAGGTTTAGTCGAGGCGTATTCCGGGCGCGGCACTTTTATCACAAACGGAACATCTCAGGCGGCGCGGCAATCGTTTGATCTGATGGTGAAGGTTGGCCAGCAGGAGGGATCTCCACATCTCGCAGAGCTGCGTTTGATTCTGGAACCTGGAATCGCTGCGTTGGCCGCGGTTCGCGCCAAGGAGGAGGACGTGGCTGGGATGCGTGACGCTGTCGCCGTGATGGACCGATCGCAGAAAGATCCGGGCGCCTACATTGAGGCCGACCTCGATTTCCATCTCGCGCTCGCCGAGGCCGCCGCCAATCCGCTGATTCTTTCCTTGATCGATTCCATTGTCGGACTGCTTCGCGAACAACGCATCAAGATATTCAATGTTGAAGGCGGTCCGCAACGTGGGCAGTTCCACCACAAACGAATTCTTGAGGCCGTCGAGCGCCACGATGCGGAGATGGCCAGAAGCGCGATGCGCGCCCACCTCGAGCAGGTGCGCCAGGATTCGCAGGCTCCTTCCACCGGCAGATCTTTGGCACAGGGGAAGCTCGCGCCGGCAAGGCCGAAAGATACTGCGTAGAGCGGGTGCCGTAGGAGAAGAACACTACGGCGGGTTTTTCAAAACAGATTTCGGAACAAGAAATTCCTGGAGGGTTGCAGGCGGATGGCGAAACTCGGCTTTATCGGTCTGGGAGTCATGGGCAGCCAGATGGTCAACCGTCTGCTCAGCAAAGGGCACAGCGTCACCGGCTTCAATCGCACGCGCGCCAAGGCGGAGTGGTTGGTTGGAAAGGGAATGGAGTGGGCCGATTCGCCGCGCGCGGTGGCGAGCGCTTCTGATTTCACCTTCGCCATGGTTACCAATGCTGCTGCCATCACCGCCATCACGGAAGGTACTGACGGAATGCTGGCGGGCCTGAGCGCCGGCAAGATTTTTATCGACATGAGCACGGTGAGCCCTACCGTGAGCCGCGCGCTGGCCGCGAAGGTAAGAGAAAAAGGCGCGGACATGGTCGACTCGCCCGTCTCCGGCAGCGTGATCACTTTGCAAGAGGGTAAGTTGTCGGTGATGGTTGGTGGCCGTCGCGAGACTTTTGAAAAGATCAAGCCGCTGCTGTTGGATATTGGACCGAAGGTTACGCATGTGGGAGATAACGGTCTCGCGCTGGCGATGAAAATCGCAGTGAACTTGAGTTTGGCGGTGCAGATGCTCGCGTTTTCCGAAGGTGTATTGCTGGCCGAGAAGAGCGGGATTGCGCGCGAAACTGCCGTGGATGTGCTCACCCACAGCGCGGTTGCATCCCCGATGATTCAGTATCGCGGACCTTTTGTGCTCAAGCAGCCGGAAGAGGCTTGGTTCGACGTGAACATGATGCAGAAAGATATGGTTCTCGCCATGGATTTAGGGCGTCAACTCGATGTTCCACTTCCTACGACTGCAGTGAGCAACGAGATTTTGACGGCGGCGCGCGGCATGGGCTGGACGAAATACGATTTCGCCTGCATGTTCGACGTGCTGGCCGCGATGTCCGGAGTGACGACGCCCGTCACGAAGGGAGGTCCAAAAAAATGACGACAGCAACCTCCAAACCGGAAGTTGGCGACGGAGCCGCCGCGGAAAAAGAGAAGTGGCTTCATGCTTACCGGCAAATGGTGAGCATCCGCATGTTCGAAGAGCAGGTGAACGAGGTTTACACTCGCGCGTTGATGCCGGGGCTGGCCCACTTATATAGCGGCGAAGAAGCGGTTGCGGTAGGAATTTGCGAGGCGCTGCGCGTCGATGACTACATTACGAGCACCCACCGCGGTCACGGGCACTGCCTGGCAAAAGGCGCATCGCCGGACCGTATGTTTGCCGAGTTGCTTGGTAAAGAGTCGGGATATTGCCGGGGTAAAGGTGGATCGATGCACATTGCCGATCCGTCGACCGGCAATCTCGGCGCGAACGCTATCGTGGGCGGTAGTGTGGGTATCGCAACCGGCGCGGCTTTCACAGCAAAGACTCTGGGCACTGATCGCGTGGCCGTCTGCTTTTTTGGAGAAGGCGCGCTTGGCCAGGGATCGCTCTATGAAGTGATGAACCTGGCGCAATTGTGGAAGCTGCCGGTGATTTACGTCTGTGAAAATAATCAATACAACGAATACACCCACTATCAAGAGACTACAGCGGGCACCATCCTCGGCCGTGCGACTGCCTTCGGCATCGAAGCTGCCAGGGTCGACGGACAAGACGTGCGTGCCGTGCACGAAGTCGCGACGCGGTTGGTAAAACGAGCACGCGCGGGCGGCGGACCTGCCTTTCTGCAATGCGATACCTATCGTTACAGCGGGCACCACGTTGGCGACATCAATCGCGAATACTACCGCTCCAAGCAGGAAGAACATCTTTGGAAGACAGACCGCGATCCGATTAGCGTGCTGGCGAAGTGGCTGATCGCCCAGGGTAATGCCGACGCGCCGACGCTCGATGCAATCACTCCTGAAATTCGGGCGACGATGGAAGCAGCGGTGAAGTCAGCCATTGCCGCGCCATACCCCAGCGTGGACGAAGTGGAGATGCACGTCTATGCCTGAACGCGAGCTCACATTTGCGCAGGCTGTGCGTGAGGCATTGACCGAGGAAATGCGCCGCGACTCACGGGTCTGCATTCTTGGCGAAGACGTTGCTGAAGCTGGCACGCCCTTCAAAGTTCTCTCCGGACTGGTCGAAGAGTTTGGCGCCAAGCGCGTGGTCGACACTCCCATCTCCGAGGCCGGGTTTACTGGCGTGGCTGTAGGCGCCGCGATGACGGGCCTGCGTCCGGTCGTCGATATTATGTTCGGCGATTTCATCACCTTGACCATGGACCAGATGGTGAACCAGGCAGCCAAGGTTCATTACATGTCCGGCGGACACTGGAAAGTCCCGATGGTGATGCGCACTACGCTCGGCGCGACGCGGCGCTCGGCCGCGCAACACTCGCAATCGCTACACGCCTGGTTCAGCCACGTGCCGGGATTGAAAGTGGTGCTGCCTTCGACGCCTTACGACGCGAAGGGATTGCTGAAGGCGGCGATCCGCGACGAGAACCCCGTGGTCTTCTTCGAAGACAAGATGATGTACAAGCTGAAAGGCCCGGTTCCAGAAGATGACTATACGATTCCACTCGGCGTGGCCGACGTGAAGCGCGCCGGCGACGATATAACACTGGTCGCCACTAGCAGCATGGTGCAAGTTGCGCTGGGCGCGGCGATCTTACTGGAGAAGGAAGGCATCAGCGCCGAGGTGGTCGATCCGCGAACCACGTGGCCGCTGGACGAAAAAACTTTGATCGACTCGGCGAAGAAAACGTCGCGGGTGATCGTGCTCGACGAGGGCTATGGGCGTTACGGGGTGACTGCGGAACTTGCCGCTGTGATCGCAGAGGGCGCCTTTTACGATCTGGACGCTCCGGTGAAACGTATGGGAGCGATGCACGTTCCCATTCCGTTTTCGCCGCCGCTTGAGGATGCAACCGTACCGACGGAGCAGACGGTCTTCGAAGCAGCAAGGTCGATGTGTAAGCCGTCTTGACGTTCTGCGTAATTGGTTGGTTCAAGCTAAGAGCCAATAGCTAGAAGCCAGGAGCTGTTTTTATGGCACTCAAAACTCATGGAACCATGGCGGTCGATTGGGAGCAGCGCATCGATTTCGATCGCCTCCGCCGCGAGCGTTTACAACGCGCTAAAGATTTGCTGAAAAAGTCCGAGATGGGCTCGCTTCTGTGCTTCGACATGAACAATGTGCGCTATCTGACTTCGACGCACATCGGCACGTGGGCGCAGGACAAGGCCAACCGCTTCACGCTGCTGCCGCAGAATGACGAACCGATTCTCTGGGATTTCGGTTCGGCCGCCAAGCATCATCAATTGAATTGCCCATGGCTGGGGGATCGCTCGCGCCCCGGTATTTCCATGTTGCGCGGTACCATGTCGCCGGAGCATGGACGCGCCGAAGACGTTGCCAAGAAAATTCGCATCGAGCTCGAAATGCGTGGTCTGCACAAAGAGCCGGTTGGCATCGACATCATTGAGCTTCCGGTACTTTTTGCACTGCAACGCGAGGGCATTAAGGTTGTCGATGGCCAGGAACTCATGTCCAACGCCCGGGTCATCAAAACGCAGGATGAGATTTCGCTGCTCAATACCTCCGCAATGATGGTCGATGCCGCCTACGACGAACTCTATCGCGCCATGAAACCGGGGATGCGCGAGAACGAAGCGGTTGGGTTGGTGAGTAAGGTCCTCTACGATCTTGGTTCAGAGTATGTGGAAGCGGTGAATGCCATCTCCGGCGAGCGCTGCAATCCGCATCCTCATGTCTTTTCTGATCGCGTGCTGCGTCCCGGCGATCCGGTTTACTACGATATTCTCCATTCATACATGGGATATCGCACTTGCTATTACCGTTGCTTCACCATCGGCTACGGTTCGCACGCCATGGTGGATGCCTATAAACGCTGCCGCGATTATCTCGACGCCGCCATCGAACTGATTCGTCCGGGACGCAACACCGCAGAAATCGCAGCCGTGTGGCCCAAGGCGCAGGATTTTGGTTTCCCCAATGAAGAAGCCGCCTTCGCCCTGCAATATGGCCACGGTATCGGGCTTGCGATTTGGGAGAAGCCCGTAATCTCGCGTCTGGTTTCGCTCGACCATCCGCAGACGCTTGAGCCCGGCATGGTTTTCGCGCTCGAAACTTTCTGGCCTTCGACCGACGGCTGGAGTGCAGCGCGCATTGAAGAAGAGATCGTCGTCACTCCAACGGGGCACGAAGTGATCACGCGCTTCCCGGCGGAAGAATTGTTGGTCGCGGGCGCGCACTATTTCACGGTGAACGGACCGTTGCCCACGACGAGAGAGACTGAAGCTCCGCCCAGCGCGCGCGTGCTGGATATGATTGAAGCCAGCGCGAAAACTGAGCGGGTAGGAGTTTCGGACTGAAGGCCATAGCGTAGCCTTTCCCCAAATAAAAACGACTATGGCCTTCAGCGTTGTTATGCCCGCCCTCGAAATGGCGCAGGAAACCGGCAAGCTCATTGCCTGGCGCAAGCAGGAGGGCGACCGTGTGACCAAAGGCGAGCCGCTTCTCGACATCGAAACCGACAAAGCGGTGATGGAAGTGGAAGCGCCTGCCGACGGCATTCTCGCGGGAATTTCTGCTGCTGCCGGTGCTGACATTCCGGTCGGGCGGACGATCGCGTGGATCGTGGCTCCCGGCGAAAAACCTCCGCCCGAAGAGGAATCTGCAACCGCAGCGCCCGCTACGCGGGCCGTTTCGCAAAAAACAGAATCGCATGCTGCGCCGGTTGCAGCCAACGTACCCGAATCTTCTGCGGGTTCCAGCGCCAGGATTTCTCCGAAGGCGCGGCGGCTTGCAAAAGAATTGGGCGTAGATATTGCCGCCGTCCGCGGTTCCGGCCCGGGCGGTGAAATTCTTGCATCGGATGTGCAGGCCGCAGCGGGTACGTCGCCGGTCGCCTCAAGCGCAGCCACTCCCGAAACAATATCTGGCCGCCTCGAAGTCCCCAGCACGCTCGGCCGCCTCATGGCCGAACGAACAACGCAAAGCTGGACGTCCGTTCCTCACTTTTTTGTCACTCGAGACATTGACGCGAGCGCGCTCAACCAATATCGCGAGAAAGTAATCACCGGGATCGAACGCACGCACCAGATTCGCATCACCCACACCGATCTGCTGGTCGCGCTGACGTCGCGAGTGCTGCTCAAACATCCTCGCCTTAATTCAAGCTGGACGGCCGACGGCATTCGTCTTCATCATCACGTGAACATGGGAGTCGCCATCGCTGTGAACGACGGGGTGGTCGCCGCCGTAATTCCCAACGCGCACACCGCGACTCTGCCGGAAATTGCGCAGCAGCGGCGCGACATAGCCGAACACGCGCGGGCAGGGAAGCTGCGCCCCTCCGACATTGCCGATGCCACGTTCACCATCAGCAACCTCGGCATGTATCACGTGGACCGGTTCACAGCAATCATTACGCCGCCACAAGTTGCAATTCTCGCCGTGGGCAGCATTGCCGATCGAGTCGTTGCCTTGGAAGGCAAGCCCGCGGTGCGCCCGATGATGACGCTGACTCTCTCTTCCGACCACCGCGTGGTCGATGGCGCGCGCGCCGCGCTCTTTCTTAATGACCTAGCCGAAGCAATTATCAATCCCTCTAATCTGCTGCCCTGATAGTTTGCTGAGATGAGTGCGTCGTCAGCGTATCTCAGGGTTGGCCCTTGGCCTCGGAGAATGCTACCTCTCTTCAAGTGTTTACCTAGGAAGCATTGAGAACATCGAATGAGAGGCGATATTCTGTCAGAGTAATTGCATATCCCATTAAATCTTTAGAGCCGAAGCCTTGAAAGCCGCCATTCTCAGAAGCGCAAAACAGTCGCTGCAGATCGAAGAAGTTCCCAAGCCTCAGTCTGCGCTGGGTCAAGTGTTTCTTCGCGTACGTGCCTGCGGCGTCTGCCGTACCGATCTTCATATCGTCGATGGCGAACTGCCGGCAAAAAAGATGCCGTTGATCCCCGGTCATCAGATCGTTGGGATCGTGGAAGATGGGGCAACGCCTGAATTACCGCGCGGCACACGCGTTGGCGTTTCGTGGATGGGTGGCGTCGATGGCAGCTGCCCGTACTGCCGCCGTGGCCTCGAGAACCTTTGCGACTCGCCGGTCTTCACCGGGTACACCGTCAACGGCGGATACGCCGAGTACGCCGCCGCGCGCAGCGACTTTGTTTATCCGCTGCCTCCCGAACTCGACGACCTGCATGCCGCGCCGTTGCTGTGCGCGGGCATCATCGGTTTCCGCAGCTTGCGCGTCGCGGGCGTCGAGCCCGGCGACCGCGTCGGACTCTTCGGTTTTGGCGCATCTGCGCATTTGGCAATCGCGGTGCTGCATTCATGGAAGTGCGAAGTCTATGTCTCGACCCGTGGCGCTTCGCATCGCCAGTTGGCAGAATCACTGGGCGCGACGTGGGTAGGTAACGAAAACGACAAGCCGCCAGTCGCGCTTGACCGCGCGGTAACGTTTGCGCCCAGCGGAGATGTGGTCATTGCCGCGCTTTCGAGCTTGCGTAAAGGTGGCGTCGTTGCCATCAACGCCGTCCATCTTGATCGCATACCCGAGTTCGATTACGACCGCCTGTTGTGGGGAGAGCGGCAAATCCGCAGTGTGGCGAATATGACACGCGCCGACGCTCGCGACTTTCTCAAGATCGCCGCCGATATCCGGCTCCAGCCCAAGGTCACGGTGTTCACTCTTGACCAAGCCAATGAAGCGCTCGCCGCCGTGAGGAATGACGCCATCAATGGTGCGGCGGTTATCGTACTCTGAGGCTTGCGTAGTTGAGCCCTGACATCAGTTCGCAATGAGTTTCAACAGGGCTGAATCAACTTCAACGGATGGATGGGTGAAGTGCGCTCTCCCCGCGACGCGGAGAGTCGCCTCCTCAGCGCAAGAAGGTTTTCTGGAAGCTGGTTGCAGCAGAGATGGCACGAGCGTGGCTCGTGCGCCACCCACGTGCCATTTACCTAGTGTCCCGCTGACTCTAGGCTGTCGTTGAGCGGCACCTGAGCGAGAGAGGGCTGTTCAGAGTGCTCCTCAACTGAGCGCTTCAAACTTGCGTCCCACGACTGCAACTGAGTCTGGGACGCTTTTTTCAAGCCGAGAAGCTATTGCGGATGAGGAGAGTTATTGGTCGGGGCGCGCGGATTTGAACCGCGGACCCCCTGCGCCCAAGGCAGGTCTTGCGTCATGTAGAACTCTGCGGTCCAAGCTCAGGCGATTTCAACGACTTGCGATTCGGCTCTTACCAGAGCGAAATATAAGGCAGGTGCGCTACGAACGCAAGAAAATTTGAACAGAATCCAGTCTTCAGAAGCCGTCGGAAAAACTAAGGCCGCTTTGGGCGCGAACTAACCTGCGGCTGGGGCTAATCACTTGAAGAGTCTCAGCGCAAGGGGCAAAACTCCCTTTCTCGAAGCCTCGGGCATAGTTTGGGCATGATTCTGCCAGCCTCGAAAATACTTTGTTACATTTCTCGCTTTTGGATGGTCTACGTAAGCAGGGGTTCGATTTGGAGTTCTCCTGCGGCAGAATGAAAGGCAGAGTCCAGCAGGGTCCTCACGCAAAAGAAAGGGGCCGTAATTGCGATAGGAGGGCCAAGGAGGAGCAAAAACGCCCGTGGCGCGGGTTAGCTCATCCTCTCCAAATTGAACTGGCTGGGCGGAGCGACCCAAGGATTTTAGCAGGACTTTTTTGTTGTGTGTTGTCTCGTGAAGCACGGACATTGGAATAGGAACATCCTCTGAGAATATTTTCTCTTCATTTTCTGTTACAAAATCTCTTCCTGAACTGTCTAATAAGATGTTCGTCTCTGAAGAACATCTTATTGGGAACGGAACATCTTCTAGGGATTCCCATCCTATAGTTCACTCAGTCTCTATACACTTCCTTCCCGGCCTCCACTGCATTAGTTAACCGTACTCTTCGAAATACCGCACGATGACCCTTCCAATCCCCGCTTGCCATTCTCTTTCTATCAATCAACCGAAAACCTTTTCAACCGAAAGGTTTCCGCTTGCCATTTTCCTACATGCATCCCAGCGTCTCTCATTCCTGTGCTGTGAAGCAACTGAGGGAGGCAAGATTCGCTTCGTGTTTGAGGACTCTCGCGATAGCGGGTCCCAGACCGAACTTGAATACGAACGAGGCGCAGAGGTGTCGGCAACGGCCCTGTTTGCTTCACAGAAATACCTTCGCCGAAAGATGAGCGAAATCCTAAATAACCGGAGAATCGAAAACCCACAAAATGAAAGCCACCACTGACAATCCAAAAACCACCTCAAAAAGGACGCACATCATGAGTGGCGAAGAATGGCTCAATATGGACTTTGGCGCAGATCATAACGATGCGTTGATAGGTACCCCCCAGAGTTCTATCGTCAGACCGGGAACCAAGAACCTGATTGAAGCACCAGAGAAGGCATTCAAAACTACATTCTTGCTTCGTCTGTCCGTTGCATTGTCCACGGGACGAACGGTTTTCCCCTCGCTGCCAGTTTCTCAAACCAAACGAGTCCTCTACCTACATGGAGAGTTGTCTCTCCCCGAGATTAAAGAGCGTTTGGAAGGCGCGGTTCAGAATTTGCCGCGTCCACTGAACAACTTCCTTCAGGGGCGGAGCCTTGATGCGAGCCTTGTGACAGACGAAGGTCGAGAGGTCATAAGGGACATAGTGGACGCCCATCATCCCGATGTTTTAGTCATTGATCCTTGGCAAAGCTTTATTGCGGGAACGGATGAGAACAACTTCAAGGAAATTTCAGGGGCGACGGGATTTCTCGACAGACTGATAGAGGACCATAATCTGACCGTTTTCTTGGCTGCCCACCAAGGAAAAAATCCAAAGAAAGGTGCACGCGGACACTCTAGCTTGGGGGGGTGGCGGGACACGCGATTTAACCTACGGAAGAGTGGCTCCAGCGGCTTGACTATCACGGTCGAACCACGTTGGGCGAAGCCCTTGAAAGACTTGCTCTTCACATTCAAAGCTGGAACTGTTTGGGAAGGCGACGGGCCAAAGTGGACCGAGCAGCAATTGCAGATGCGTGAATTGGTCAAACAAGGTGGAGGAACCATACCGAGAGAGTTGATTGGGAAGGCACTCGGATTAGAGGGCAGCAGCCTCCGAACCGCTGTGATGAGGGCGTCGGATGTTGATGCCATTAAAACCTCGGGAGAACTCGTGATGATTCCCGACGAGTCGCAGTCGATACCTGAGTCACCACATCCCCCTATATAGGGGGAGTGGTTTGTGACGTTGATCTAGACACCAGTCCCCGCGTTTTTGGTGACACCTTCCAGACCCCTGTGATTACCGGCAATTCCGATCCTCGTCACAAGCGTCACAAATAGCATTCAACAATTTGTGACGATTTTTCCGATTGTGACGGATGTGACGCCCATCCAGATGTATCAAAATCACCGCAAGCTCCGTAATCTCCATCCCACCCCGCTTTGATTCAATCCAGAAAGGAATAATTCCAATGCACAATTCCGCACTAAACCTCTCCGCCATTCTGCGCGGAGAACAACGATCAGCTAGATTCCGCTACCGCCACACACTCGCCGGGGCTGCCCATGAACTTGGGATTCCGACGGCGTGGTTGTGGTTCTGGTATCACGATTATCGTCTTTGCGCGAAGGGTTGGCTCCGGCGCCTCTGGGTGCGACTCGAAGATGCACATGCGCTCCTCGCTGACGAGAAGGCTATTTATGACGCTTTTTACGCCACTGGCGAGCCGATCTCGAATCCGATGGCCGTGCGCCAAGTGCTCACCCGCTGGCCGAAGTTTCCGAAGGAGATGTACGTCCCGGAAGTCCCCAAGCGACCGCCCGCGAGTGGGATCCGGTTCCCTGAAGCAAGGAAGGAGGCCCGATGACGCCCGAGAGTAATCCCAAACCTCGCCGTCGAGGACGGCCCTGCAAGGAACCACCTTGGTTGAAAGAGGTCGCTCAGCTTGTGGCACGCGGAACACCACTGCGGAGAGCCTTGTGGAGCGTTAATGTGTACATGCTAAGCGAACAGGAGAAGAAGAACATTTATCGGCTCAGGAGATTCCGTGAGTATTACGAGCAGGAAAAAATCGACTATTTCCGCGAGTGGGGTAGGGTACCCGGAACCCGGTACACACGCCCTGGCGAGAGGCTTCTTGCCGCTCTTGAAATGCGCGGTCAACTAGAAGGTTTTCTGCGATGAGCCTCGATGAAAGCGGGAATTTCCGCTACGAATTTTCAAAATTCCGCCCTCGGGGGGAGCAGACAGGTGGATTTCATCCCGGAAATAGCGGAAAACATGAAAGCCCGCGAAAAGCCGGTTTGAGGGTTGAGCAAACCTGTCTAGCCTTCGATTGTAGGTAAGTAGTCAAATACCCTTTAGCAATTCACTCATCGTCATATCGAAACTCTTGGCGAGAATGTCCTGTGTGTTCAAGCATGGTTCTTGCTGACCATGCTCAAGACGGACAAGGAACGATTCATCCAATCCCGAATGTTCTGACAAATAAGTGAACGTCCATTTTCTTTCTTTACGCAGTGCACCCAGTCTTTTACCGAACCTGATGTTCAGCGGACTCCTAGATTTCCCACTTGCCATGTCGGGATGATTACAGGTATCATTCGGCTTGTACTGGACGATAGTCCAGTGAGGTCCTGGGGCGGTGCATATTGGCTAAACCTAAACCTGTTCGCGGTTGGCGGACCTATCGCTCGGTCGCCGGTAAGGTTGTCAAGAAAGTCGAAATCTCCAACGATGAGATGCCCGCTGTGGTTATCTCCTTTAGTGACCGCACCCAATTCTATGTAGGGGTGCATCACCCAATCGAGTTTCAGGTCCGGCTGGAAAAACTGACGAGAGATGACATCCTGACCCTGCACGCCTATCCGATCTACAAAAAAGTAAGACGTTGACGATCCTCGAAGCACTTGGCGCGCGTACTATCTTTGGGGACGAGCAAAATAGCAAAGCGGCCTAATACCGGTAGTGGGCTACTTTGAATTATTGACGCACAGCCGCGCCTGAGGGCACAATGCTTGCCAGATGGAAACCAAAGATATCGTGGTCGCTCTCTTTGGTGCTGCTGTCGGTTTGGCTGGAATATTGCTAGTTTTCGTGAGCTTCGTTTACTCCCGTGCCGAGTCAAGCGATCTTGCTCGGTTGCGGGGCAGGTACAGACATATTGCAAAGTCTGGGATAGTTCCATTTTTGGTTTCCCTCGCATGTGCGACTCTATGCCTCAGGTGGATGCTGATTCCCTCACCAGTCACTTTTTTATGGGTGCGGTATTCATTCTATGTATGTCTGGGATTAACGGCCCTGTACGGTGTTGTGGCATTGGTGTTTTACGTCTGAGGAGGCCGCACAATGGGGTTGAGCGAGTCGAAAAAGAAAGATTTGGAAGCAAAGGACTTCGATGGTCTGTTTAACCATAAGAAGCATCATGCCAAGTGGGTAGCCATCGCGAAAAAGGCCCACGATTACGCAAAGGAGAACATTACGGAGGGCAATGAGCCGAGGCCGGATGACGTAGCCGAGGCTTTGCTGCCGATCTTGAATGCTGATACGGATTTGCGAAAGCACCAGAGCGACAATCGCGCCATGGCCAAGAAATATAAACTCGCATTTGCTGATTACATAGTTGATCAAGTCTTAATTGGGAGGGAAGAATGAGCACCGAAGAAACCAAAACACAAAAAGCAACTATTAAAGAAACCGCCAAGAAATACGTGGATGAGCAGCTCGAACTTTTGAAGAGTCACGGGACTTCCGTCCGCATCTCTAAAAGTGGCTACAATTCCATTGTTAACCAAGTCGCACGAGTATCGAGATAGGAATTTACAGTGGGCTGGTTTAACCACCCAGCCCACTTATTTATGCCGCTCTTTCCGCCCTCCGTTCCTCGTAGGCTTCCCAGAGGGCTACTAAATCCTCTTACATGGCAAGGAAAAAGAGCACAGTCGGTCACGGTGAAGGTGTCGGAAGAAGACCTTGGGCAATTGATGAAGCGGCAGCGAAGATTTGGCCGGGAGCCATCCTAACGCGCTCGGTATCGTTCTCGCGCTGGCGAAGACGGGGCTGACAAGGTGCTAAAAGAAGCAAGCTGTCTAGCCGCTATGCAACTTGGATTTTAATGGCGAAGGGCTGAAGGTCTCTTGTATCAACTCTTCTTTCGCTTGTGAGACTCTCTCTTTTTCCCGTGCGTCCCTATTTTTGGTTTGGATACAGATACAACCTCGCGCTTTTCCTTGCCACAGTCACAATACTCAAGTTCACATTTGCCATCACCGTGCACCCAACTGTAGTGGCCGCATCGCTCACAGGTGTTTAACTTCGCCACCGAAGCCTCGCTCTTAGTGCTTGGACAACCATTTGTTCATCGCACAGTGCGGACTCCCAAAGCCGCAAAACCGACCATCCGGCACACCTAAGAGCATGGGATACATAGCGGTCCCTGTTCTTGTTTGCATCGATTTTTGCGGACCAGTATTTGCGGTTGTTACTTGGCAATCGAAAGTTAGCAGGATTACCGTGCCAGAAGTCTCCGTCCACAAAAATGATTGTGCGATAGTTTGGGAACACAAAATCGGGGTTCCCGAGCAAACGACTACCGCGCCGCCAGCCCTTTATTCCATTGCGACGCATGATACTTATTAAACGCAACTCCGTTGATTTATTTCCATTGCTTCGGATGCGGGACATTACCTGGGAGCGTTTACTGATAGAAAAGACATCCATGTAAACTCACTATCAGGCCCGACCTGTACTCAAGAGCGGTACATCGAAAAGATAGCAAAAGTCGCTTGGCGTAGAATACGCTGCAACGTTGTACTGTTCTGCGGTCGCATAGCACAGTTGCAAAGCTCGGTTTTCGAACGCGGCAAGGGCCACCCCCACGGTCGAGATTTTTGTATTCATTGGAGCAACAAATACGTTAAATCCTGGCGTAGAACTGGATTTCCGTATCACCGCTGCCTTGGCTTCTAACGGGTCCTCGCAAGAAAACGTGAATTCAGACAGTCCCGTATACCGATCCGACAACTTGCTATAGAACCGCTTATTCAGGTTGTGGAGAGGAGGGCTGATTGACTGGAGTGGACTTCCGTAGCCAAGCGAGAGCAAAGTAGGTTCGTATGCGGCAATGATCCTCTCCGCTCTTTCCATCTCGTACCCGACGAGCACTACCAAATGAATCTTTTGGGTCGGCATGATCTCACCCGGATAACCGAGCACCGATCTTATCTCCCCCACACCCTTTGTCAGCCACTTTTTATCCGGTGGAAGTCCGATTGAGTAGTCGGCAGCGCCGTTATAAACACCAATGACTGTATCGGACGCCCTAACTGCAAACTGCAAGACGCGCAAGAGAATGAGGAGGGCCTCGTGAGTAAAGCTTGTGATATCGATAACGTATGACGCCGCCGGGCGTTTCGGCGCTTTGTTAATTTCTCGCTGAAGGGCATCAGCTATTACCAATGGATTCTCCATCGATAGTTCCGCAAAGCTCACTCGACCGGCAAACATTTCGCAGAGTTGTTGGGCTGTTTGATCGATCAAAGACGTAAACGTGACCTTGTTAGCGCAGACTATGGCATGATCGACGCGATCACGATCCAGTACGGCAGGAATAACGGTCGACCGCCGCTCGAAACTCGCCGAACAAATGAAGACATCGATTCGCTCTGGAAGCGCCGATGACAATGACTTGATTGAGATTTTCTGAGATGCCATCGTTGTGACCCCTAGGACTCCTCAAACAATGGCAACTGAGCATCCTCTAACGTGCCGTCTACGCCCTGGTTTTGAACTGTCCTTAAGAACGTTTTCGGTCGTTCAATCGCCTCTCGAATTTTTCCGTTGGTTGTGAACTTATACCCAGCAAAACTCGTGGGGTCCAAAGTGAACACTGGAGCCAACCGTCTGCTTAAAATGTAGAGCCGGGTTCTTCCCGTACCTTCCTTGTTTCCAATGGACGATTCATGGAAGTAGCCATATTTAACGCCGAGTTTGAATACTGATAAAACCTCAGCGTCAGGCTCGTCGGAGAATGCGATGGAGAAAACCCTTCGCTCTGATGCGCTCGAAATGAGTATTTCGTGGAAGGTTCCTCCGAGCGCCTGAATAAGGTTTCGTAATTTCTTAATCTTTGTCAGGCTTTCGGCGGTTTCTCCTTCATCAGCCTCCAGTTTGTCGAATTCCGAAAAAAAGAATTGCCGCGCTTGTTCCCTCACCACATCATCTTGGATAAGAGGGTCGATGGCATTGATTAATACTCCTTGCGACTTTGCACGCATCTCTCCGTACATCAAAGAAGCCGCCTCCAGAAAATAGCGTATGATCCCTGACGACAAATGGACGAGTTGAGCAAATCCGGCATATCTGTATGTGGGCCCGGATTTGCTAGATCCTTGTAAACGCTTGATGTATTCCGGACGCGAGTACCGGGTGGCGTCATCAGAGGCACGATATCCACGCCCCGTTGTCTTCCAGTTATTGCGAAATTGCTTCGCGATTTCGGAAATGGCCGTTTCTTGCTTTTCGTAAACTGGGAAGAATTCAGAAGGCGTCTGTTGTATGTTATGCATCTTCAACCGTCTATCGACTATCTGCGTGACTCGCTGCAAGTACAGATTCCTCGAAGACGTGTATACGGCCGAAATATTTACTTCAGTGAAATCGTGCGGTGAGGCAATGGTTTGCCCTGTCGGAGTGAGGTAAGTTTTGTAGCTCATCTGAGTGGAGATTTTCAGGCTGACATGCTCACTCGTCCGTGACGATACCCAAGCATTCAAAATCTTCGTTTGTGTGAGATTGAGATTGTCGGCATCATCAATCATAAGAAATACGGGCGATTGGGGTAGAAGCCCCAAGTTCCGGATATCCCGAATCAAGGGCAAAAGAAAATCAAGATATCCCAAGAGCGGGCCTTTGTAGGGCGGTGGTGCATCGGTCAGGGCCAGACCTCGAAGATATGTCAATACGGAACCATGGAATCGAGAAAAAATATCTTGAAAGCATTTCAATGCTTGGTCTAGGTTGCAGTTGTTTTCAAGCGCAGGTAATTCCTCGCTCCATCCGCTCCACTCCAGCAGTTGGCGAAAGCCCTTCGAGAAATAGGCTCTTAGATTTTTGGCACTCTGGTTCCGTGCGTCATCGATCCGAACTTTGAGCAGAGAAGCAAAGAATTTTATCGTGGCATAAGTAACCAGAAAGTGTTCGCCGAGCACCAAGTCTGACCGACTATTTTCGAGTCGTTTGAATTCAGTCAATTTTATCTCGGTGTTCTTAATGGGGACATAAACGGCGAAGAACTTCAGGTTCCGCAAGGTGGTCCCTTGCTTGATCTGCTGGCAGTCTGGTTCGAGGAACCGGAACATCATGCTCTTACCCGAGCCACGCGGCCCATTCAAGAACGTGTGCCCAGGATGAGGAATGTGGTGAAAGTCGCTGAATACGTCGACGAACAAGGAGATCACATCTTTCGCAGGTATATCCTCGGGCGTCTGTACGCTAAACGGATTGTTGGGCTCCAGGGTTGCCGTCTTCTTCATTTCTTCTTCGCTAGAAAAGTTTTGAACTTTCTCCCAGTCAGCGGCGATCCATATTTGTGACGGTTTAGAGAAGGGCAAAGCACAAAGATTGTTGGGTTGCGTTCGTCCGGGTACCCTGACTCCTCAAGGCTGTAAGCAATCGTGGCTCGCTCCTTTAGAAGACTGAAGCCTTCGTTGTATACCCTAATTAGTACGTCTACTCGATCAATGTTGATGTCGCGTCGCAAAAAGCGCATGCAGTACATGCGTTCTCGGTGCATCTTCATCGTCCGCGCATAAATTTCGTCGAGCAGGTAAACGCGTTGATCGCCCTTGCCAAATTTCACTTGCAAGTCGGGCACACTCAAGTCGAACTGGAGCCTCACTGTTTGGGCGGTCACCTTCACGGACTGGAGTGCATAAGCATATTTGTGGAACACCTCACTAGACGAGGGAATTTTACCCAGCTTCATCATATAGCGACTGGCGCGAGTTCTATCGTCCGCGATCTCATCGGCAAATCTTAGGAGAGCCGCGAGGAAGCGGGAGCGCACATCCTCACCAAGGGTGTCGCTGGTTATCGCAACACGGCCCAGCTTGTCTTTGTCAGACCCCACCTTTCCACCGTGCGCTTGCGCTATATCAAAAATCGTTCGCTTTTCCGGCATCTCCACTCCGAGAATAGGGCCTAGTTCCTCCATTACCTTCTCGGCATTCATTTCGTGCACGTCTCGTCCAAAATAAAGCCCTAGATCGTGTACGTGAATCGCCGCCAATAGAATGTATTTTTCATAAGCGGAAAGCGAAGCGTTGGGACTGGCGTTCAAAATATCCGAGGCCCTCTTGATCACGGTCTTGATATGCTCTGGGCCGTGATCTGTTAAGAAACCACTGCCATCGGCGATGGCCGCCCCCCCAGTCACGCCTGGATGATAATATTTGTTCAAGTGATCCTGGAGATTCTTGAACTGCGCGACGTAATCGCGCTCACCGGGGAAGTCCTTTGGTTGGCAGTTGGCTAGTTGCTCTACGAGACTAGTAGAGTCGACGGTAGAGAACGTGACGTTCAAATCTTCCTCACTTCTCCGCTAGACAGATAGCATCGAATACCACCTTCGCCATGAGCGGGGGCACTGCATTTCCCACTTGTTGCTGCTGAAAACCAATGGAGCCGACCAAGGTGAACTTATCAGGAAACGATTGAAGACGCGCTGCTTCTCGAACGGACAGCCCTCGACATTGCGTCGGATGTATCAGCATGTTCTTGCGGAAATTCCCGATTACAACAGAAGGTTCGTTCGGCTTGAGACGCCGGTAGATTCCGGTGTGGCATTGTGTGGTATCCGCATAGTTGTCCATCAGCTTTTGCGGAATGCTCTCCCAGTTCCCTCCCTTGGGAATGTGACGGTACCGTTCTAGGATTTGTTCGTTATTCTTCGTGACTAGGTGATTCGCACAGTTTTCCAGTTTTCCTCTCATCTGCTTTGCGTACCAAGACTTAGGGATTGATCGATATCGGAGCACATCAACTGACGCCCCATTCCGAAGGACTGGCAAGTCATCAATTGCTTCACCGACTGTCACGAACTGTGTCGTCGTAGGTTTCGGCTTGTCGATTTTCTTGCCGTGGAGAGACCCAACGACGAACAATCGCCAGCGGCGCTGGGGAACGCCGTAATCAGCGGCATTTAGCACCCAGTCAGAAACTGTGTAGCCCGCTTGCGTTAACCTTGTTAACACAGATCGCAGGAAGAAGCCTCCTTCGGTCTCCAGAATTCCCTTCACGTTCTCGAACACTACCCACTCAGGGCGTGCTTCGATCACGATTCGCAAGTATTGCTTGAATAGCCAGTTCAGGGGGTTCTGTTTCGTGCGCGTGCGCTGGTTCGAGGTTGAAAAGCCTTGGCAGGGGGGGCCTCCGAATATGACCAGGTGCTCATCCCCAGACCTGTGCTGTCCAGCCGCCACGTCCTTGATAGTCCTGATGTCACAGGTGAGAACATCGACACTGGGATGATTAGCCCGGTAGGTCGCAGTCGCATGGACATCCATATCAATCGCAGTTCTGACAGAAATACCTGACCACCCGGCGCCGAGGGACATGCCTCCGGCTCCCGAAAATAAGTCTATGCCGATCATTGTCTTCAGATTAAGGGGTTTCGTGGAGGCTCTCGGGTCCGTAAGACCGCTAAAACACTCATTTGTAAAGGAATTCTCCAGAGAATGGAAGCATTATTTTCACGGAACGATCTTTCTTTTCAGACACTTCCAGTTCGACGCAACTTGTCTCGCAGGTCGCTACGAATCTGTTCGAGCGGAACGGTAGGAAACCCGTGAACACGAGAGATGTGAAACGGGCGCTGAACGGACGTTACCCGGTTTGCTGCATAGTAGTCCGCCTTCATCTCCAGGAGCTTCGTGCGCGTGGCGAACTGCTGTTCCCATGCCCCTATAATGACCAGGGCTACCTCTGCCGGCAGCGTGCTGTTATGGGGCATGCACAAGGTGGGAGTCATGCGCACAAATATCAGTCCTTCCTTTTCAATCCACTCATCTTCAAAGTGACGGATGCGCATGTTAAGTCGCTGCTTGCGTAACGTCCAGTCGACCCACCGGCACGAAATTTCTTGGACCTGCGAATCGTTGACCATGATTCCATTCGGACCTTGTAACGCGTCTAGTATCGGTTTCAGAATGTTGTCAATGTCGGGGCTTCGGGGCGATTCATGTCTGTCTTGCTCATGTATCATCCACTCAACATCTACTTTTACTTCGCCGGTCAACAGATACTGCTTTTTAGAGGTATTTGCCCTAATAAGGCTGGTTAACAAGTCTTTTCGCGTTCGCGAGGCTTTGAAGCGCACGGGAGGCACGTCTACTCTGACGATCATTTCGTCACTTGTTGGATAATCCGTCAAATTACTGTCCCGAGAACCGCCTTGTAAGAAACAGCAACTCCCTTAGAGCGGCTTATATATCGGATTTTCAAATTTCTAAACTTTTTCTTCCGCGTGGGTCCCATCCCATGAAATTTGGCCACCCGTCGGGCGAGAAGCCGAAACATTGGGAAGGAAAATATTCCTTTCACTCCCTCCCTCGCTGCACCCCGACGGTACCAAAGCTCAGCCGAGCAAGCTCAACCTCTGATGCACCGCTTGCAAGTCCTCCGTCATAAGATTCGCGTAACGCCGGGTCATCTCAAGCGACGAATGACCGAGCACTTTCTGCAAGTGAAACACTGACCCTCCACGCCGGAGGTAATTCAATGAGAACGTGTGGCGGAAAGCGTGCAATGTCCGTACCGGAGGTGTGAACCCGAGTCGCTTACACAATCGCTTCACGTCACGCGACATGATATGGCGATCCAATCGGCACCCTTGCTTTGTGCTAAGCACCAGTAGGTGCGGTTGCATTTCACGGGTATAGCGGAAGAGTGCCTTGCGAAGCTCGAAAGAGAAAGGAACCTTACGCTCCTTCTGCCCTTTCCCTTTGAGCGTCAGCAGCATGTTTCCCAGATCACAGTCCCCAACGCGTAGCTCTAGGGCTTCGCTGATTCTGCATCCCGTGTCCAGCAAGATCAGCACCAGCAGGTGCAGTCGCCTTTGGTAATCTCCCTGAGGTTTGAACGCTATGAACCTCTTGATTTGCTCAGCGGTGAACGTGGGCAGGATCAACTGAGGCTCTTTCAGCTTCGGAATTCTGAGTGGTGAGCCGGACCATTTCAGGTAGGCATTAACGGCGCGAATACGGCAATTACAGCCTGAGGGCTTCAGTCCCTTTTCCCGCATACGCATGACAAGGGATTTCAGGTCAGCTTCATTTGGCGACTCGATACTGAGCCAAGCAAGGCTCTGGCGATACCACTCGACCGTTGCGGGTGTGACGTTAGTGAGGTATTGGCGTTCCTTGATGAACTGCTCGAACTTGTTTTCCACGGCTCCTCCAAGGCAGGTGATCTATTTGGAAGAGCCAAACCCGTAAGTTATTGATTGGTCGGGGCGCGCGGATTTGAACCGCGGACCCCCTGCGCCCAAGGCAGGTGCGCTACCAGGCTGCGCTACGCCCCGACATTACTGGTAGGTTTGATTCTAAAGCACCCTCCAGCTTTATTACCACTGCGACGGCTCACTTGTTGCCTCGACTGTAACGAAACTGCGCGTTTGTTCGTTGCGTGCAGTGGACACCCTAAGAACTCCACTTTTCAAGGACTTCGCATCGCTTTTCCGGACATCTCATCTAACTTTCCATGAGCGAAGGTTTAGCGGTGTCGGTATTGGATCTCGTAAGCATGCGACCTGGGGAATCCGCAGGCAGCGCGATTGCCCGGTCGGTTGATCTCGCGCAACATGCGGAGCGTTGGGGATACAAGCGTTATTGGCTGGCGGAACACCATTCCATCGCTGGATTAGCTTGCTCAGCCACGCCGGTGCTCATCGGCCACGTCGCAGGAGCGACCAAGACGATTCGGGTGGGCAGCGGTGGCGTCATGCTACCGAATCATGCGCCGCTCGTGGTGGCGGAACAATTTGGCACGCTGGCTGCAATTTATCCAGGGAGAATTGATTTAGGGTTGGGACGCGCTCCCGGCGGCGACTTTCAAACCATGCGCGCACTCCGAAGGGACCTGGGACAGACCGGAGACGATTTTCCTGCGCTGCTTGCTGAGCTGCGCGGCTATTTGGGGCCGGAAAAGCCCGGACAAGCGGTGAAAGCAATTCCAGGTCAAGGCAGCAATGTTCCGATCACGTTGCTCGGTTCGAGTGGCTTCAGCGCACAGTTGGCAGGCAGCTTAGGATTGCCGTTTGCATTCGCCGCACATTTTGCTCCCCAGTATTTGTACGCCGCAGCGCAGCTCTACCGCGATAGCTTTCGCCCGAGCGAGGTACTACGCAACCCGTACCTGATGGTCGGCGTGCAGGTGATTGCGGCGGAAACGGATGTGGAAGCGCGACGGTTGTTTACCACTCCGCTGCAGCGCTCTCTGCGATTGATTCGAAACCAGCCAGTCGAATTGTTGCCGCCAGTCGATTCGATGGAGCCGCTGTGGAGCGACTGGGAGCGCGCGGCGGTGGAGGCGAGGCTGAGCGAGGCAATTGTGGGCTCGGAAGCAACGGTACGGGCGGGACTGCAGAAATTAGTCGACGATACTGGGGCCGCCGAGGTGATCGTTGTGACGGATGCCTATCACCATGAAGACCGGCTGTGGTCGTATGAGCGGGTGGCCGACGTCGCCACGTCGACTGTTATAGCAAAAAATGAGAGTCCGACCGTGGCGATCGGACTCTGATCTGCTCACTTTGATCTGCGAGACAAAATAAAATCTGTAAGAAGCAAGAAAAAATCGAGGCGAAGGTTTTAGCAATGGCAATTGACGGGAACGGCGCGGCCAAAATCACAGCCGTTATCTTCGACTACGGGGAAGTTCTTTGTCACCGTCCACCGGACGAGGAATTCCATTGTCTGGCGAAAGTATTCGGTGCCGATGGAAAATCATTTCAGAAATTGTGGGACAAGAATCGCGGTGCCTTCGACCGCGGAGATCTGACAGCGCAAGCGTATTGGTCCGCGGTGGCGGAAGATGCGGGCGCTGATATTGATCCTGAGCAGATCGATCACGTCTGCAAGTGGGACGTGAGCATGTAGGGATCGGCCAATGCGCGGATGGTGACGTGGCTCCGGCGGTTGCGCGGAGCTGGACTCAAGACGGCGCTGCTTTCCAACATGCACCATGACATGATTGCTTACTTGCAAGAAAATTTCGATTGGATCGATCAGTTTGACTTTATAACGTTTTCTGCGGAGGTTCGTCTGATCAAGCCGGATGCTGCCATCTTTAAGCACACACTACGGGGGCTTGGAGTCACGCCGAGCGAGACCTTGTTTGTCGATGATCGGGAGATCAATGTACGGGCAGCCCGCAAGGTCAGCATGCACGCTGTGAGATTTCAATCCACTGGGCAGCTTCGGAAAGAACTCGAAGAAATTAATTTCCCGATCCTTCCTGTTTCCGAGTGAGATTTGTGGCAGATTAATTCTGCACGAGTCTATGGCGAAACCAGGGTGCCACCGAGCGGGACGGGTGCCAGATCAATCCAACAATTGAGCGCGTCTTCGCGCACAAAGGTGAGGCGGTCAAGCCGGATGCGGCGCGTGCCGGAATATTGCCTCCAGCGGGTGCGGGCAATTTCCACCGCCCGCTCGGCCGCTTGTTCGCTCGCCATCTTGCCGATCGTGACGTGCGGAATGTAGGGCCAGTCTTCTCTGCCAGCCAGCGCTTCAGTATTTAGCCGATCATGCAATTCCTCGAGTTGCAGCGCCCCATGGCCTACGCCGATGTAAACCGTCGGCGTGGTTGGAGCAAACGATTCCATCTCGCCGAGAATTACTTCGAAGGGTTCGACGCGTCCGCAAATTGCGGCCAGCGATTGGAGAGCGGCACTTTCGCTAGCTCGCAGTGTGCGCGGCGGCAGTAGCGTGAGGTGAGCCGCAAGATAAGGCAGGCCGGGATGCAGTTCCCGCCGGAGGTTTTCTACGAACTCTCCCACTGGACTCTTTACGTACGCGACCAACGCATACCGCAAGCTCTGCATATCCCTGAGAAATTATAACCTTCTTCCGCCGCCGAGAATGGGCCGCGGGTTGATTAGGTGGGAGCCTGTTCGAATGGTCACCTGCGGGTAACCTGCTTAAGCATTGCACGCGTCTGATCCTACCATGATCAGAATTCGAGAAACGATGAGAGGCGGATACCGCCTTTTCCTGGCCTCTTCGCACAATTACCCCTGTTATTACCTGCGGTTACGTTACCCGCGCCATGAGTGCATGGACCCAGGTACATTTCCCTCCCGTGCGTTGCGAAGTCTTCCTCGGGACTGTAAACAGATGAGAGGGAAAGGCTTGAAACCCGCGCCGGTAGCCACTTCGGGCGTGTGGAGTTTCAGCCAGCCGGAGGGCAAGAAATGCAGATCGGAGTTTACGGTTCAGGTTATCTGGGCACAGTGATTTCGGCCTGTCTGGCGGATTTCGGAACCCCTGTTTCATGCTGTCATCCTGATCGTACTCGCATGGTCGAGATGGCTCAGGGCAACATTCCATTCCACGAGAAGAATTTAAAAGAGGTTATCCGGCGCAATGTGCGGGCAGGCCGCCTCACCTATTCCACCGATATCGAATCGTTTGCCCGCAAGACGCAAGTGATTTTTCTGGCCGAAGATAGTGCGGAAGGTCTATCCGACGTGGTGCTGCGCATCGCGCGGCTGGCGCCTAAGCTTCCGATTCTAACCGTCGTCACTCCCGTATCAGTTGGCACAGCTTCGGCGTTGGAGAAAAGTTTAAAGGATGCGGGTCTGCAAGGGACTATCGTCTCTCAGCCCATGTTCTTCACGGACGGTTGCGCCGTGGAAGATTTCAATTGGCCCGACCGTCTGATTCTGGGAGCAACTTCGACGGAAGCGATACAGATGCTGAAGCAGATTTTTCATCCGCTTGTGATGCGCGGCGTGCCGGTGATTGTGACCAATCAGGCCACAGCCGAGCTCGTGCGGGAAGCTGCGACGGCTTTTGTTGCGACCAAGATCTCTTTCATCAACGAGGTGTCAACGCTGTGCGAGCGGGTCGGCGCGGACGCCGTGAACCTGGCGCTGGCTCTCGGTCTCGATAAGAAAATCGCTCCACGCTGCTTGCAACCTGGAGCGGGCATGGGCGGTGTCTTTGCCGAATCAGATATGGATTCGCTCTCGGAACTGGCGCAAGCGAACGGGGTTTCGTTGAGAGTGCTGAGCGCGGCGCGGGAAGTCAACCTCACGCTGGCTGATCGCTTAGTCGAGAAGATTGCCCTGGCCTTGAATTCGG